>ERZ780141.372-NODE-372-length-34760-cov-40.751217_pt1 | contig 34760 bp, 33 predicted proteins | sample MGYA00433080_ERZ780141 | MGnify/ENA primary metagenome ERZ780141 (study PRJEB29588, sample SAMEA2154047) | human gut metagenome | biome: human gut; feature: human-associated habitat; material: faeces | place: Denmark | collected 2008/2010 ... | reverse complement strand
CAGAATGGTATCTTTTTTTATATTAAATTTGTAACATATGTATTATAACTCAACATTTTTTATTTTTTTCTTTATTTATAAGATATTATTTGCTTATATATAATAGATGTGGATGACATATTATTTTTAGATTACAAGCTAAAAATAACACTGTAAGATTATAGCTTACAGTGCCTTAATTATTATTTTACTTCTTTAATTATACCTCCACCTAGACATATATCTTTATCATATAGAACACAGAATTGTCCAGGAGTAACTGCCTTAGATCCTTTATAACTAAGTAATAAATTATTATTATCTAAGTATTTTACATTAATATCTATATCTGATTGACGATATCTAAATTTACAAGTACATTTACTAGGTCTTTTATCAGTTAAATAATTAAATTCTTCTATAATAGCAGTACTAGAATATAAATACTTATTATCATCTCCTACTGCTACATATAATATATTTTTATCTAAATCTTTTTTTACAACAAAAGTTCTATCTTTAGTACCACCAATATTTAATCCTCTTCTTTGACCAATGGTATAATACATAAGGCCAATGTGTTTACCAAGTATTTCTCCTGTATCAATATTAACTATATCACCAGGAATATTGGGTAAATAATTTTCTAGAAACTGAGTAAAATTTCTTTCTCCAATAAAACATATACCAGTAGAATCTTTCTTACTAGCGGTAACTAAACCATATTCTCTAGCAATCTTTCTAACTTCTGGTTTTTCTATTTCACCTAGAGGGAATAAAACATTTTTAAAAATATCTTTATTAACATATGCTAAGAAGTATGATTGATCTTTATTCTTATCTACTGCTTTAGCTAGTTTACCATCAATTAATCTAGCATAATGACCAGTAGCAATATAATCTGCTCCTAGTTTTTTTGCTTCTTTAACAAATAAATCAAACTTTATATATTTATTACACATGACATCTGGATTAGGAGTTCTACCTTTTTTTAGTTCTTCTAAGAAATAAGTAAAGACAAAATCCCAGTATTCTTTAACAAAATCTACTCTATGTAATGGAATATTTATCTTCCTGCATACTTCTAAGGCATCATTATAATCTTGTTCTTGAGGACATATATTATTATTTAAATTTGGATTACCTAGATAATCGTTATTAATAGTACTATCCCAATTACGCATAAATAAGCCTATGACATTATAACCGGCTTTCTTTAATAGAATAGCCGCTACTGAGGAATCTACTCCTCCTGACATACCAATGACTACTGTTTTCATGGTTAATCACCTCACTAGTAGTCATTATATCACATTTTATTATTTAAATAAATAGTTTTATTACTAATTTTAATAATGATGGTACTAGGAAGCCTTCTGTTAATGATGATATTAGTATTAATATTATACATAATATTAGTAATAAGAAGTATTTCTTTATAAATTTTTTCATATTATAATTTTTTTCTTTTAAAAAGATTATCTTCCATAGGTTTATTGTAAATAGTACTGAGTATACTCCTAGTAATAGACATACTAATATATTTATTATACTAGTAGGAAAAGCATAGATAAAAGCCGCTAATAAACCTTTATATTTATATACTAAGAAGAATGAAGATAATGAAAAACCTATGATAAATCCTTTTAAATATATTATAAATATATTTATAATTATTCCAATAATAGACATTCCTAGTATCCATATTAAGATTACAAATATTATATTTTCAATAAAAGCATTCTTAAAAGCTTCTATATTATTTATATTATTGGTATTTATATTAGTGAAGAATGTATTAATCTTTTCTATTACTAGGTTGTGATCGGTATCTTTTAATACTACTAGAAATAATGATCCTGATATTATTCCTAATATTATTATAAACATTATAAAAGTATTTACTTTTTTATCTGGTATAATTATAGCTAGTCCTCTATTTAATTTTTTATTCATATTATCACCATTAAATTATATTAATAGATATTGAAAATATGACTAATATTTGATACAATTATATAGAGGTGTATAAGATTATGAGTAAAAAGAAAAAGAAGCAAAATCTAAGTAATAGAATATTTGCTTACATTATGCTTTTCTTAGCAGTAGCTTTCTCTTTAACTACTGTATTATCATTTGTACTTAGATAATAAGTACTTTTTTTTATTGCCACTTCAACTTTAAGTAAACTTAAATTTTCCGTGGTATTTTTATGCCTAAGGTCATAAAAATAATAATTTATTTAACAAATAGATATAATAGTCCAATAAATACTATAAAAGATACAGCTCCTAGTAAGATATAGGAAACAAAGCCACTAGAACCTACTAGTGTTTCTTCTCTCTTACGTGGTTCTTTTTTCTTTTCTTCAATAGTCTTTTTAGCTAAGTTATCAAATGTTTCTAATTCCATTTCTACTGTTTTTTCAATTGTAGGTTCTGTATTCTTACCTACTACAAAATTCATATTAGGAGTTTCTATAACATTATAATTACTATATGAACCATTATCTTTTACTAAATCTAGGATTGTTTTATATTCAATTCTATTGTTGTATCTAGATACAAACCAATTAGTGAATTTCTTAAATGAATCATTATTAATAACATAGATACTATTATTTACTTTTACATTATTCTTAGTTAAAAACATATAAGCATTATTAAAAATAACTCCTAAATATCTATCTACTATCTGATACATTTCTAAATCTTCTACTACTCTAATTCTATCTAAAATATTATTATAAAATACTGGTAATATTAATGTTATATTATAGTTATCTAAATTCTTATAATAATTAATAAGTTCATTAGTAACTACTTCTAATGAATTTTTTGTTAAATCATAACTATCATAATTACTTTTTAATCTAATTGATATATTGGTATTATCATATTCTTTATAAGGAACTAATATATAAAAACTAACATTAGCATCACTTAAATAATATATATTATGTTTTTCTAAACTACATATTAAGGTTTCTTTCATGTTATCCTCCTACTCTATATAAAATTATATCAAAAAAAAGATAACTTGTCATTACCTTTTTATAAATTTATAAAATAAACTTCATTAACATGAAGAGAACTCCTATTAAGAAGAAGATTATTAAATATTTAGTGTTATTATATCTTCTGGCAGTTGGCAGTAGTTCACAGAAGGATATCTGGAGCATAATACCCGCTATTAGGGAAAATAGGATACCTAGTATTAAATCATTCATAATATTTTTTAAAAAGATATAAGCAAGGAAAGCTCCAAATGGTTCAGATAAAGCTGATACACCTGTATATAAAAGGGCTTTCTTTTTATTATTTGTACTATAATATATTGGTACTGAGATACTTATTCCTTCAGGTATATTATGCATAGCTATCGCTATAGCAAGTGATATACCTAGAGTAATATCACTATTTGTTGCTACAAATGTTGCTATACCTTCAGGGATATTATGTAAAATAATTGCTATCATTGATATAAATCCTACTTTATATAGCTTTTTATCACTACTAATGGATGGTTTATCTGGTAAGTAGTAATCTATTAACATAGATATTATAATACCAAGGAGAATTCCTAAAAAGGATATAATAATAGTACTGATATTATTTATATTATCTCTTAATAAATTAATAGATTCTGGTATTAGATCTGTTATTGATACACAAATCATTACTCCTGCAGCAAAAGATAAAGAAGATAAAACTATTTTATTAGTATCTTTCTTTTTAATAAAGATAAAGATAGTACCAAGCATTGTGGATAAGCCCGCTAATACGGTAAGTAAAAAAGCATAGAAAGTATTATTCATATTATCACCTATTTAAATATATGAAAAAACTTCTATTATATAATAGAAGCTATAACCATTCATGATTTTTCTTAATATATATTCTTTTAACTATAGATACAATAGTAAAATATAATACTAATAATAATATTAAATATATATAGAAGTTAAATGGTAATATTTTAAAATGAAAGTTAGTAATTTTATGCATTACTAGGGGTGTGATAATAGTTAAGATACCAGAAAAGATTGTTAAACCTACTAGTACAGGAGATATATTTGATTTTTCATAAATATGTTTAGAAGTTCTAACATTATAAATAATCATTAATTCTGTGATTAGAGATGTAATAAACCAAGCTGTTTGAAAATAACTAGCTTTTTCTATACTATTATATCCTAATACATACCAAAAGATTATAAAAGCAATTACATCAATAATAGAACTAGTAATACCCATAACTATCATATATTTAGATATACCATTAGTATTCCATTTTTTAGGAGATTTAATAAATTCATCATCTATATTATCATATGGTATACCTATCTGGGAGAAATCATAAATAAAATCTTGAAATAACATTTGAATTGGTAATAGTGGTAAGAATGGTAAAAAGATACTAGCTATCATAATACTAAAAACATCACCAAAGTCTGCACTTAAAGCCATTTTCATATATTTAATTATATTACCATATACTTTTCTACCTTCAATTACTCCATCACATATTACTTTTAAACTTTTTTCTAAAAGAATCATATCACTAGATTCTTTAGCAATATCCGTAGCACCATTAACTGATAGTCCAATATCGCTTTCTTTTAAGGATGGAGCATCATTGATACCATCACCCATATAACCTACTACATGGTTATTTTCTCTTAATATTCGGACAATTCTTTCTTTCTGAATAGGATTTAATCTTGCAAAAACATCTACTTTTTCTACTACTTTAGATAAGGATTTGTCACTTAATTTATCAATATCACTACCTAGATATATTTTTTCACTATTTATACCCGCTAGTAGGCATACACTCTTGGTAGAATAAGGATTATCTCCAGTTAATATTTTTACTTTAACATTATATTTATTTAGCTTTTCTATAACATTTTTAACATCTTTTTTAGGAGAATCTAAGAAGGCTACAAAACCAATAAAGGTCATATCATTTTCTTCTTTTTCATTTAATACTAAAACTTTATTACTTTCTTTTTTTGAAGCTAGTGCTATTACTTGCATACCTTCTTCAGCCATCTCTTTAGCTTTAGATATTACTTTATTAGTAAGTTCTTTAGTTAATTCTTTATTTTTTCCATTTATTTGTACTTTATTACATCTTTTTAATATCTCTTCCATGGCTCCTTTGGTAATCATTCGATATTCATTGTTATTCTTTACTAGGATACTCATAATTTTTCTATTATAGTCAAAAGGTATTTCATCTATTTTATTATACTTAGGTAATATATTATCTAAATTATGTTTACTACCATATATAAGTATTGCTCTATCAACGATATTTTTCATACCAGTACTATAATAGCTATTTAAATAAGCATATTCTAAAACATTTAAATTTTCATTACCTAGAACATCAATATACTTTTGTAATACTATTTTGTTTTCTGTTAAAGTGCCAGTCTTATCAGTACATAGGATATCCATTGCTCCTAAATTTTGTATTGCTTCTATTCTCTTTACTAATACTTTTTTCTTAGCTAGATTCTTACTGCCTTTAGTTAAATTTACATTTACAATCATTGGTAACATACTAGGAGTAATACCTACTGCTACTGAAAGAGCAAATAAAATGGCTTCATTAAAATTATTTTTTATTATACCATCTATTACTAAGACAATTAAACAGATAAATATCATATATTTAATTAACATATTAGTAATGTTCTTCATTCCTTTATCAAAATTAGTTAATTCTTTTTGTTTGGTTAAATCTTTACCCATATAACCTAGATAAGTATTTATTCCTGTATTAGTAGCGACCGCTAATGCTTTACCACTAATTATAGAACTACCCATATAGATAATATTTTCTATATCAAAAATACTATCTATATTTTTATTATTTGTTATCTTTTTTTCTACTGGTATAGATTCTCCAGTAAATACTGATTCATTAACAAATAAATCTTTACTATCTATTATTATAGAATCTGCTGCTACAATACTACCAGCATTTAATACTAAAATATCTCCTACACAGACTTCTTCTGTTTTAATAGTTACTTCTTTATTGTTTCTAATTACTGAACATGTACTAACTATTTTACTTTTTAATTTCTTATTAAATTTATATACAGAATAATCTTCACATACTCTAATTAAAGCACTAACAATAGCAATTAAAATGATTACTAACGATCCTAATTTATCTCCTAGACAAAAGTTTATTATAGCTAGAAATAATAATATTAATATAAATTCATCTTTAAAAGCATTAATTATGAAATATAAGATACTTCTATTTTTTTCTTTTATAACTATATTTTTACCATACTCTTTTATTCTTTTATTTACTTCACTATTAGATAAACCACTATTACTAGTATTATATTTAGTATATACTTCTTCTATATTTAATTTAGATATTTCTTTATACTTATCTAAAATAGTATTATTATCTATTTTATTCATAGTACCACTTCCTTACTATCTAAGATAATTATACAATAAAATTATTATCTATACAATAGAAAAGATAAGACTACTATTAAATCTTATCTTTAGTTATATCTTCTAATGTATAATTTATTACTTTAGCTAATTCTTCTAGTGTAGTATCTATTTGATAACCGATTTTACCTCCACTAAAGATTATTCTTTCTTGATTTTTTGCACTTTTATCAATAACAGTTGGAAAATATTTTTTCATACCTACTGGTGAACATCCTCCATGAATATATCCGGTAAGTGGAAGTAAATCTTTAGATTTAATCATCTCGATACTCTTTTCTTCTACTACTACGGCGGCTTTTTTTAAGTCTAATTCTTTATTTACTGGTACTAAGAATACATAATGATTACCTGATTTACCAATGGTTACTAATGTTTTAAATACTATATTATAATCTTCACCTAGATAGTCTGCTACTTCAGTACCACTAATCGCAGTACTATTAATATAGTTATATACTTTAAAATTTATTTTATTTTGTTCTAATATTCTAATTACATTAGTTTTTTCTTCATTCTTTTTCATGTTCTATTTCCTTATCATAATCTTCTAGAAAGCTTTTATATACACCATTAGTCTTAGTACCTAGAATACAATTTAAATTAACATTATTCATACTAGTAAAGATATTACGATCAATACTAGGATTATTCTTTTTTAATTCTTTAATTAATTCTTTTATTTCTTTTCTCTTACTAGTACCATCATTAGTATTATAATTTCTTTCGGTAAATTTGCAAGCACAATTTATAAAAGTTAAATTATTACTATTCTTCCATGATATTATTGATGCTTCTTCAACCATATATAATGGTCTAATTAACTCAATACCAGGAAAGTTATCACTATGTAGTTTAGGCATCATTGTTTTTACTTCAGAACCATAAAACATTGATAATAGTGTTGTTTCAATAACATCATTAAAATGATGGCCTAAAGCTATTTTATTACAACCTAACTCTTTAGCTTTACTATATAAATATCCTCTTCTCATCTTAGCACACATATAGCAGGGACTATCATAACTAATTTTATCTACTACTTCAAAGATATCACTTTCAAATACTCTTATTGGTACATTTAATATCTTAGCATTCTCTAATATATTATCTCTATGTTTTTTACTATATCCAGGATTCATTACAACATATTCAGCAGTAAATGGTACTTTACCATGTCTTTCTAATTCTTGTATACATTTAGCAAGTAAAAAGGAATCTTTACCTCCTGATATACATACCATTACTTTATCATTTTCTTTTATTAGTTCATATTCTTTAACTGCCTTTATAAATTTACTCCATATCTCTTTACGATATTTTTTTATAATACTTCTTTCTATTTCTTTATATCTTTCCATAATATCAACTCCCATAATCTAAAAGAGCAAAATATATATTATAATCTAGTATAATTGCCCTTAATTTTATTCATCTTTCAATAATCAATCTACTACATTTATTTTAGCTACAAATACATTTTGTTCTCTTGTTAAATTAAATTTATTATTCATTTTTATTATTCCTTCTTCAGTAATTAATTTTTTTCATATATATATCAATAATATTATACCAAATAATCATTGTTTTGTCTTTTATTTATAGAAAAATATATATAAAAAGTGGAGCCTTTCGGCTCCTCAGGGGGAAATATTATTATCAGTTCGTAACAATTTAATAATAGATTAAAATCTTACAAAATAAGGCTTTTTATTTTATCAAAATTTATCAAAGTTTATAAAAATAACTTTATTTTTTGATGTTTAGTATCTAATTTTGGTATCTAGAAAATAGAGATGACGCAGTGACACATTGTATGAGAGTACCCTACATACATTTATAATGTCATAGTGTCATTTATTCTACTTCACTAGACATAAATTCATTAATACTATTTATAATAAAATCTGGTATTATATCAAATTTAATTAAATCTAACGAAAATATGTAATCATTTTCAATATGATATATTTCATCAATAAATTTTAATACTATGCTGTTTTTTTCTTTTAATTTATCCCTATTATCAGATAGTTCTAAATAAACTCTAAATAACTGCAATTTTTTATAATTATTTGTTTCCATTTTATAATTTTCTAAAATATATCTATTATTAAGATTATCTGTTAATATTTTATGACTATCAAACGATTTTATAAATTGTCTTATCCATTCTTCTCCATTTTTTATTTCTGTGATAGATAGATTTTCATAATGTTCATTATCTATCTTTCTTCTTAAGTTATCTCCATGTATGATTGAAGATAAAATATCATAAGCATTTTCTTCACTACTCTTTTTAGTAGATATATGCTCTAAGTATTTTCTTAAAAAACAAATTCTAGAAATTATATTATTTTCTTCATTTATCGATTCATTATAATAAAACTTTATTGTCGATAAAACATCAGAGGGAATACTTATTTTTTGTTCTTTAATTACACCATCGTTATTTTTTAAGTACCACATATTGGTTTCTTTTGTAGGTTTATGATTTATTCCGAAATCTATTATTGGTTCAAAATCATGTGTTAACATTAAAACTGTTTTATTATAAAAACTATCAGCATAATCACCTTTATTAGAAAATAATCTATTAATAATTGCGTACTTCTTATTGCCGTCAAATGAAGAAATTGGATCATCTAATATTATTAAACCTGGATTTTTGCTTAAAGCATAATACATGAACAATACTAAAGCAAATGCATTTTTTTCTCCCCAACTTAAATGTTTTTCTATATCAGATACTTGTATTTTTTCATCTTCGCTATTAACATATTTTAAAATTGTTATAGAGTTTTTTTCATCACCATCTTTAATTATGTCAAACTCATAATTAAACCCTGCCAATTTTAGAAAACTATTTATTTCTCTTTTACAACTAGACATCTTAGATATTACAAGGCTATTCATTTTTCCAATTTCTTTTTGTAAATCTGAAATTTTTCCTATCATTTCATCGATTGAACTATTTATTTCATCAATTGATTTAGTTAAAGTTTTATTGTTAAAATATTCAAGATTTTCATAACTTATTTTTAAGTCTAATAGTATATTAGATAAATTTGAAATATCATCTTTTTCTATTTTATAAGAATCAAAAGTAGTAATATTATATATCTTTTCTTTTAAGTATGTTACTTCTGACATAAATTTTGTAAATATTAAATCTTTCTCTGCACTCGGAATGTTTTCCCTTATACATTTTTCTATTTTTTGTGAATTTTCTGTATTCAAATATACTTTAGTATTATCAATAATATTTGAAAACTCCGTTAAATTACTGACATTTGCTTTTGTATAATATGAATTAAATGCTTCATTTTCTTTTTTATGACCTTGTTTAAATTTTTCTGCACAGTATGGACAAATTTCTCCATAATCATATGTTTTGCCCTTATTTTTCCAATCAGACCATAAGATATTTTTTTCTTTATCAGAAAGGAATAGTGCATATTTATTTAATTCTTTTGGAATATTAAAAATATTTTTTTCAGATTTTATACTAGAATACATTCCTCTTGAATCAATAGTATTCTTTTCCTTTTTATAATTAATTTTAGAAGATAATTTAATTAATTGTTCATTAAGCTTATTTAAATCTTCGCTTCCTATAATTTTTTGTTTCAATTCATGCAATAAATCATTAATGTTTTTTCTCTGTTCATCATATTTATCTGACTTTATAAATACTTCAAAAGAATTTTCAATTACATTACTTCCATTAAATACTACATTATTTACAAAATCACTATCAAATAATTCTACATTATTAAATTTTGGATTACATTCAACATATGGTATTTCCTCTTTTCCAAATGGTTTTAATAAAGATAAATCTTTCTCCTTATTTAATAATGCTTTAGCAATAGTAGATTTACCAGTACCATTGATAGCAAACTTGATATTCAAATTACCTTGTTCTATAGTTATTAATGCTTCTTTAATATTATTACAATTTTTAATTACAACATTACTCATTTAGTACCTCCAAAAAAGTGCTGTACAAAAAGACCGAAGCCATGTATAAGCACTTCATTAATACAATTATATCATCAATTATACATTTTTGTACTTAAATATAACAATTTTATGTTCTATTTTCTTATTTTTTATTTTATTTGAAATGTTTTCTCCATATATAACTTCAAAACATTTCTTAGCCTCATCATATGTTTTAAAATTAAAATATGTTTCTATCTGTTTAGCAATAGTAAATTCATTCGATAAAATCCAATTATTATAATCTCTAGTTCTTGTATCTTTAGTTCTATTCCTTATTTCTTCGAACTCACTATCTTCATCATTTTCTATTAATATAATTATTCCATTTGATTTTAATAATCGTTTTAATTCACTTAAACATTTATTTCTTTCATCTATATCTACAATAGTACCCAATACCCATGAACAAATTATTAAATCTATTTGATTATTTTCTAAATTAATATTTGATAAATTAGAACATATAAATTCTGAAGTATCTTTTTTCGATTTTGTTTTTGCTTTTTCTAATTGTTTGGCGGATAAATCTATTCCAATATATTTTTTAGAATACTCTTCTAAAATTTTTAAAAATTTTCCAGTCCCACAACCTGCATCTAAAACTATTTTATCTTTACATATTTCTTCTAAATAAGCACCAACTTTATTTTCTCCATCTTCAGCTATACTAAAAATTTCATAATAGTCATTATCTTCGTAGTATGATTTAGAATCTTTTAAGAGATTTTTGGTATCCATTTTCTTCACCTTTTTCATAATGTTTTGTTTCTGGAAAGATCAAATCCACCATATATTTAGCAATATTTTGTGATTTACCTATTGCAGGTCTAAAATGCATATGCACTCCTGGAACTGTATTTATTTCAATTATTCTATAACTATCATCATTTTGTTCTTGCTCTATCGAATTAGTCATATAATCAATTCCAACATATGGAAGTCCAGGGAATGCTTCTAACACTTTCATTCCTATATCAATTACACTAGGATGAACTCTATCAGTATAATCTTCACATATTCCTCCCATAGCAACATTTGAATTTGGTCTTAAATAAACTTTTTCTCCTAAAGTTGGAATAGTATCCATACTTATACCATTTGCTTTAATATATTTATACATTTCATCATCAACTAAAATTTCACACAATGCATTTGTTCTTGGATTCATTCTACAATAGTTTTCAATTGCAATTAATTCTTTTATAGAATGTTCGCCATCTCCATATACATGAGCAGGATCTCTATGAAGAACTGCATAATCTCTATTTTTTGTTACAAACACTCTATATTCTTTTGCTTTAAAATATTCTTCTATTAGTACTTTAGTATTTATTCCCCTATTTTTAGTTATCTTATCTATTGCTTTTATCAAATCCTTTTCAGAAGTTATATTTGTATAAACATCATAACCATGAGAACCAAAAACAGGTTTTAAAACAACAGGACAATCAAATACTTTAAATGCTTTTAAAATATAATCAGAGTCAGTTATATTGAATACTTCACCCATAGGAACACTAATCCCATTATTTTGTAGTATATGTTTTGTTATTCCTTTATCTCCAGCAAGTATTGAAACATTATATGGCATTATTGATGAATCTCTATCATAGATTAATTCATCATGACCATTGAAAGACGCTTTTATTAATTCTAAACTTTCATCCAATACTTCAACACTTATACCTCTTTTTAACATTTCATAAATCAATATTTTTTGATTAGAATGTAAATTTTTATAAATGTTTTCCATTTTACCATCTACTTTCGCCTGAATCGTGGCTTTCACTTGAATAATCATATGAAGAATAACTAGAATAAGTAGAATTATTTTTAGGTTTTGATGGTTTTCTTACTAATTTTTTTACACTACCTATAATATCATCTAATTCATCATTAGATTGCTCTAACATTCTTAATTGTTTTTCTTCTTCTGATTCTCTCCTTGCTTCATCTCTTAATCTCTTTAATTCTTCAATTTTTTGTCTTCTTTGTTCTAAGGCTTGATTAATTCTAGGATTATTAGATGTAATAGTTGGCATTTCTCTTTTTAGTTTTTCTATTAAAGAATCTATATCATCTAAATTATTATATCTAGTATTATTTACTTGACCTCTAGAATCATATCTGCTTTCACTATTATTTCTACTTTCACTAGAAAAATTATTAGTTGAAATACTGTATCTACTTTCTCCTGTATCTCTACTTTCACTTGATCTAGATACATATGTTGAAGTATATCTACTTCCTCTACTTTCACTATTATTTCTACTTTCTGACATTTTATTTTCCTCCTCTTTTTAAGATTAAAACACCATCTTGTTTTTCTTGTAAACTTCCTTCTAGTGCACTTGTAAAGTTAACTTGTTGGAAGTTTGAAAATATTTCTTTTACTTTATTTAAATCATCTATTTCTGTTCTAGGTTTAGAATTACCTATATCATATAAATAAGCAAAATATATTATATCTATTTTCTTTTGAAATTCAATCAATAAATCTCTATATTGCTTTAATGTATCACTATCATACATTAAACTTAAATAATCAGATATATTTGATAAAAACATATAATCAAAATGTTCATCTACTTTTAAATCTTTTATACTTGTATTTATAAAAGTAATATTTGTATCCTTTAATTGTTGTTTTAATAAATTATACTTGTTTTTTTCTAAATATAAATTTTGCCACAACTTGCTATTAGGATTAAAATATTTTGTATTAAATAAAGAAGAATTTCTTAATTCAATACCACTATTATTGTATTTAGATAATTGTTCTAACCAAAACATTTTACTTTTATCAGACATATCTAAACTTGAGATAATACTATAATCTAAATTCATATTACTTTCAAACAAAAGTAATTTTATAAAATCTTCATAAGATAAATTTTTTAATGCACTAATTTTTAGATCCATATATGGTTTTGTCAATGGATTTATATCAAATGTTGTTATCTCAGTTGCCCCTTGTAATATTGCATTTAATATATGGTCAGTTGAACCAGTTACTGTAATAACTTTCTTACTAGTTAAATCCAAATCTTTCATATATCCAGCAATATTTTCAGAAGTAAAAGGATATATACTATTAAATCTTCCCATAACATTTACCTTTGCTTTTTGCATCTAAAAATCTTACTAAAACTTTATCTCTTTTAATTTCTTCTAAAGATTTATCTCTTAATGATTTAGTTGTAATGCAAGTTTTATCACTTTCTAATACCCAAGGACATGGACTTACATTACCAAAATTATTTATATATATAAACTTATCTCCTGCAGGACATCTACGAACAAAATTAGGTTGTTTACCAAAATTATAATTAACTATTATTTGTCCATTATATTTTTCTCTTAATTCATCAATTTGAGAGATTAAAACTTCATTTGGTATTGTCTTAACTAATGATTTATCTTGTCCAGCAACTGGTTCCATTATTGAAAAGATTATTTCATCAGCTTCTAAACCTACTGAATCCAAAATTAAACTTTCTAAATCACATTGATTATTTGAATGGATAACTGAACCTATTCTAACTTTATTAACTGATTTCCTTAATGCTTCTAAACCTCTTATTGTTCTATCATAAGTATTGTTTCCTCTTACTGATTCATGTTCTAGTTTATCTCCATCTAAACTAACATGTATCATTTTTAACTTTAATTGATTTAATAATTCTACTTTTTCTGGAGTTATTAATGATGCATTAGTTGATATATCAGTAATTAATCTTTCACTTGCATATTTTAAGATTTCTAAAATATCTTTTCTAATAAATGGCTCTCCACCAGTTATCTTTAAATGTTTGAAATTATGTAAAACTAATTCATCTATAATATGATAACATTCTTCAGTAGTTAATTCTCCATTAATTTTTTGGTTATTACAAGAAAATATACAATAAGAACAACTATAATTACATTGATGTGTAATTTCCCAAATTACTTTACCTTCATTATTAGGTAAAGTAAATTTACATTCCATACTATTCAAAAATTCATTAATCATATTTAGGTCATAACAATTATCAGTATTAATTACTAAAAAGTTACTTGATACATAATTTTCTAAATTATCTATTCTTTGAAGTTCAAATCTTTTTAATATATCTTTCTTTGATAAATCACTTTCTTTTAATCTTTCTAATCTTGTTTGATCTGATGCTGTAACATATATTATTTTTTCAAATTTATCTTGCAAATTATCATTAAGTATTAATGCCCAATCTACAATTATTGTTTTATTATCAAAACACTCCAAATAATTAAATAAATATTTATACAATACCTCTTTATATCGTTTCATATATTCTTCGTTATTATAAATGTAGTGATTTAAAATTAAAGAGTTTATTTCATCATATCCATTTAATTCAGGAATTACATTTTTCAACTCTAAAATATATGAATCATTTTTATATAAACTTCTTCTAAAAACATCTACATCTACATAAATGTAATCAGGATTTTGTTTTAAAATATCGTGAGATATAGTTGTTTTCCCTGATGACATTCCACCTGTTATTCCTATTAATCTATTCATACCAACACATCCCATACTTTATTGGAGTAAATGCTGCTATTTTAGTATTTCTATCAGCATTCTCATATAATCTCCAATCTATATCATTTGAAACTATATTATAATTCTCTTTTTCTAATTCTTTTATAAGATTATCTATTTCAATAGTTAAATCATTATTTTCTATATTAGGTTTATTGCTATGAATATATTGTGTTTTATTTAAAATATCTTTATTTTCATTATATATTGGTGTTCCAACACGATATGCTAAATAATGAAGTCTTAATTCGTGAGGCATTATTGATAAAATTAATTCTTTTGTTTTTATAATATCTTCTTTAGTTGATGATGGATAATCTAAAATAAAACTTGTTCTAATTCTATAACCAATTTTCTTTGTGTCTTCTATTACTTGTTTTATATAATTAATATCCATCTCTTTATTCATTAATTTTAATAATCTTTCACTTCCTGTTTCAATACCAAAGTGAACCCATCTAAATCCAACCTTATACATATATTCTAAAAGTTCTTTATCATAACACTTTATACTGCATAAAGCACCAAATAAACATTTGATATTTCTTTTCTCTATTTCCTTACAAATCTCTATCATTCGTTGTTTATTTACAGTTGCATTGTCATCTAAAAAGATTATTTTCTTTGTATTATATTTTGTTATTAACGTTTCTATTTCATTAACAACATCAATAACATTTCTCCCATTCCATTTACCAAAATAATATGGTGTAGTACAAAATTTACAAGTACCTACACATCCTCTCGAAGTAATAATAGTTCTTGTCTCCATATATTTACTTATATCTAATAAATCTCTATTAACCATTGGCAATTTACTAAAATCATTTATTAATTTTTTCTTTTCAGTAAAATATATATTTTCATTTGTTCTAATAACTAAATTAGGAATACTTTTTAATTTTTCTATATTATCAATATTTTCTATTACATCAGTAATAATTTCATCTGCTATTCCTCTAATAATAACATCTATCCCATTATCTAAAAACTTTTGATAAAAGTGCGTAGATGTTTTTCCAATCATTATAAATTTAGTAGGTTTATTTGTATTATGAATTGTTTCAAATATATTTTGTATTGTTTCAGTAGTATGTAATGGTAATTGATAATCATAGACAAAAACAACTATGTTTTCATCTGATAAATATTCATTGATATTATTATCCATTCTATTGACATCCATATCAATTATTTTTACATTATCAATTTTTTCATTTATAATTGTTGCAATTTGTAATACATCTAATGGTTCAGCTAAAATAGGCCTATTTGTAAATGGTTTATTTGCTGGATTAACTACTAAAACATTCATAATTAGTTCCTCCCTTAAAAGTTGGTTTCTATTATAGCACAAAATTCATTAAATAGTTATTATTTTATTAAATTTACCAAAAAAAAATACTATGACATAGATTATTGCTGTTAATAGCAAAATATATCATAGTATCATTATTAATTTTTCTTAGGTAATTTACTATAATCATATTTATTATTCCTTCTTCAGTAATTAATTTTTTTAATATATATCAATAATATTATACCAAATAATCATTGATTTGTCTTTTATTTATAGAAAAATATATATAAAAAGTGGAGCCTTTCGGCTCCTCAGGGGGTTTTGGTTATCACACCTACATTTTACTTCGTAGAGTGTGGTCATATCTCTATGACATATTAATCATAATATATTTTTTTATAAAATACAATAGTTTTTTATTTGGTTTACACTTTTTTTATAAAATATGTAAACTAGTCTAGAGTGTCAACCTTTTTAAGTTCTTCTAGTATTGGTCCAAATTCTGGATTGGTTTCAAATGTTAAAAGCATATTTATAAATTCGTCAGCATCTTCTTTCGCTTTAAGTAGCATCTTGAAGTCTCTCTTAATATTAGCCATTTTAAGACCTAATTCTCCACTTTGTCTTGTTCCGAATAAATCGCCTTCACCTCTTGTTTGGAAATCATATTCACTAATTTCAAAGCCATCACTAGTGCTTTCTAAGAATCTAAGTCTTTCTTCTGATTCTTTAGCTACTAGTACACAATAGCTTTGTGTATCTCCTCTACCTACTCTTCCTCTTAATTGATGTAAAGTAGATAAACCAAACATATTAGCATTAAAGATTACGATCATTGAAGCATTTGGAACATTAACTCCTACTTCAATAACAGTAGTAGATATTAGGATATTAATTTTATTTTTTTCAAAGTCTTTCATTACTTTATCTTTATCTTTAGGATCTAATTTACCATGAATGATACCTATCTTACTAATCTTACCAAAAGCTTTATTCATTTTTTCTTCTAAATCATATACGCTTTCTTTTTCACTATCACTTTCGGTATCAATCATTGGGGCTACTACATATATTTGATGGTTAAGTTCTAGTTCTTTTTTCATCATTTCTAGAACATCAGTAATATCTTTTTCTTTTTTAAATACTGTAATGATTTCTTTTCTACCTTTAGGTTTACTCTTAATTGAAGATACATCGGTGTCGCCATAGATTGTTAAGGCATATGTTCTTGGTATTGGTGTTGCACTCATTGAAAGGACATCAGGACTTATTCCTTTACCTTTAAAGGTATCCCTTTGGTTAACGCCAAAACGATGTTGTTCATCTGTTATTACTAGGCCTAACTTTTTATATTTTACATTTTCTTGGATTAGTGCTTGTGTACCAATAATTAAATCTATCTTACCATTTTCTAATTCTTCATAGATAGTCTTTTTGTCTTTATTACTGGTACTTGAAGTTAATAGTGCTATATTAAGTTTATATTTACTAAATATTTTCTTTGCTTCTTCGTAATGTTGTACTGCTAGTATCTCAGTAGGAGCCATTAGGGCTGATTGATACTTAGATAAATAGTTAGCATATACTGCTATTAAAGCAATTACTGTTTTACCTGAACCTACATCTCCTTGTAGTAATCTGTTCATTCTCTTTTTTATAGATAAATCATTAATTATATCATTAACTGCTTTATCTTGATCTAAAGTTAGTTCAAATGGTAAACTTTTAATAAATTTATCTAATTTATCTTTATCTATATTTCTTTCTATTGCTAAATTATCATTATTGATTTTATTCTTTAAATAATTAATTTTAAGTACATACATAAATAATTCTTCATACTTAATTCTTTGTCTTGCTTTTTTTAGTAATAAGATATCTTCTGGTACATGAATATTCTTAATAGCAGATTTTTTATTCATTAAATTATATTTTTCTTCTATATATCTAGGTACTAAGTCTATTACATCATAATCATTTTCTAAAGCTATAGCTTCAAATTTACTTATTTGTTTTACTGTTAATCCTTCTGTAGTATAATAAATAGGTTCTATTTTAGCAGATGGTGGTAATAAACCGAATCTTATATCTGATACTATTACTGTATTCTTTAGTTTATTATATTTACCTATAATTGTTACTTCTTTACCTGATTTTAGATCTGAATATAGATGAGTTCTATTATATAGTGTTATATTAAGTATCATTGTTTTGGTACTAATTCTAAAAATCATTTTTTTTAGACTTTTATTTATATATATAGTAGTAGGTTGTCCTTCAACTATACCATCTATTATTATTTTATCTCCATCAGATAGATTACTTAAATCACTTCTTTTTATTATATCATAACGATATGGATAGTAATTTAATAAATCTTCTACTGTATATATTTTTATTTTATTAAGTAATTCTTTTGTTTTAGGTCCAATACCTTCAATTGTTTCTAATTCTTTCATATCTTACAACTCCTAGTATAATTATATCAATATATTTATAAAATGTCTACTAAGTTTACTATATGTTAATTTAAATGTAAAGTAAAAGAAGATAACCTAGTATCTTCTTTAATAATTATCTCTATCTCTTAAGAATGGTGGAATATCTAAATCGTTATCGATATCTATATCACTAGTTCCTTCTCTAAAAATATCTTCTCTTCTAGTTGAATTGAAACTATGGTATAGTGGTTCACTTTGATTTTCAAAGCCAGTTGCTATTACTGTAACGATTACTTCATCATTTAGGTTTTCATTAATTACTGCTCCAAATATTGTGTTAATATCTGTATTAGCAGCGGTTCTAATTACTTCAGCAGCTTCTTCTACTTCAAATAATGTAAGTGAAGCACCACCAGTTACATTTATTATAGCATCTGTTGCACCATTTATTGATGTTTCAAGAAGTGGTGAAGACACAGCTTGTTTAGCAGCATCTGTTGCTCTGTTTTCTCCAGAACCTACACCTATACCTATTAATGCATTACCTCTATCTTTCATAATTGCTTTTACATCAGCAAAGTCAAGGTTAACTAAACCTGATACTGCAATTAGGTCAGATATTGATTGTACTCCTCTATGTAGTACGTTATCTACTTCTCTAAATGCTTCAAGCATTGGTGTACTCTTATCTATTAATTCTCTTAATCTATCATTAGGTATTACGATTAAAGTATCGACATGTTTCTTTAATTCATCAAGTCCTGATACAGCTTGATTCATTCTCTTTTTACCTTCAAAACTAAATGGTTTGGTAACAATACCTACGGTTAATGCTCCTAAATCTTGACTTATTTCAGCTATTACTGGAGCAGCACCAGTACCTGTTCCTCCACCCATACCACATGTAATGAAGACCATATCAGCACCTTTTATTGCTTCTTCTATTTCTCCTTTTGATTCAAGAGCAGCTTCTCTACCTATTTCTGGATTTGCTCCTGCTCCTAAGCCATCTGTTAATTCTCTACCTATTTGTAGTTTGATTGGAGCTAGAGAATTATTTAAAACTTGAAGGTCAGTATTAGCTACTATAAACTCAACGCCTTTAAGACCTGATTCTATCATTCTGTTTACAGCGTTACAACCGCCCCCACCTACTCCAATTACTTTTATTTTTGCTAACTGATCCATTTCTAAACCAAACATATTATTCATTTTTAATCCTCCTTAGTTCCAATAAAGTTTCCAAATATTTTGGTAATACCAGCTTTCCCCTTTGAATTCTTATTATTTGGATTTATTAGTAACTCTTCATCTTGCTCATCTATCATAGAATACTCTTTTCCTCTAACTTCCATCTTATCTATAAAGTATTTTATCATTCCAATTGAAGTTATATATTTATTATTTCTTGCTCCAAGAGTATCTTCTGTATATATTATAACATCTTTTCCTAAAATTTCATAGACTAAATTTTTAAATGCCCTTATTTCGGTTAATCCTCCAGTTATTACTATATAAGAAATATTTTGTTTTGTCAATAGTAATATTTGTTTCTGGGCTAATCTAAGTAATTCTGCTAATCTATCCATAACTATCTCAGTTACTTCTATTTGATTTAATTTAATTACTTCACCAGCAGTATTTTTAACCTCATATACATCATTTAATGCTATGAATCTTTTATGACTAGATGCAAATTTTTCTTTTATTTCTCTTGCATCAAATACATTTATATTAAACATATAGGCTAAGTCTTTATCAACATTAATTCCTCCTAATTGAATTGTTTCAGTATTCATAAGTTTACCTCTACTGAATACTGACACATTAGTGGTTTCATGTCCTAAATTAATAATAGCTCCTATGTTTTTATCTAAATTATCGTTTCTTACTTCATAATAATCTCCTAAAGCTGATACTGTAATATCTACTACTTCTAATCCAGCTCCTTCCATAACTGATAGGACTGAATAGACATTCTTCTTTGGAGCAGAAATCATAATTCCTTTTATTTCTAGTTTATTACCAGTTTTACCTACAACCTTGGTTTCTTTTTCTCCATCTATTAAGAAAGTTAATGGTAATACGGTTATAAGTTCATAGTCTTGTTCTACTTTAGAATATACTGAAGCTTTTATAAGATTATTTACATCATCTGTTGTTATAGCATCGCCAGTTATTTCTATTTCACTAGTAACAATCATAAACTTAGCATTATAACTAGGTACTCCTACTATTACTTTTTTTATATCAATTCCTAAATTATTATTTATTTCTTTAATTCCATCTTTAATAGAGTTAATAGCTAAATTGGGATCAACAATTAAACCTTTTCTTATTCCTTTTGCTTTTTGTTCATAAGTGGCTAGAATATTTAATTTATTTTTAAAGTATTCTCCTACTACGAATTTAATTGTATCAGATCCAATGTCAATAGCAGTATATATTTTCTTCACGATATCGACTCTCCTTAAAATGATACAATTTAATTATAACAAAAAATAAAAAAAAAGTATATATTTTTTATTCACTATTTAATTTTTTTGCAATTTTATGTCTAAAAATACCTGAATTACTATAATAAATTATAATAATACTCCAAATTTTTCCTTTTTTATATCCAGAGGTATTATTTTTATGACTTTAGGCATAAAAATACCTCGGAAAACTAAAGCTTACTTAAGACATTAAAAAAGAAATAAATTTATTTTAGCAATCTCTATTGACAATTGCTAAAATAGTGGTATAATATAGATGTATAAAAAGGAGGATGATAAATATGAATATGAATAATCCATATGAAGAAAATCTACAAAAACCATTAGAAAAATATGGTCGTGATATTACTAAGGCCGCTAAAGATGGAAAAATAGATCCTGTTATTGGTCGTGATGATGAAATAAGAAGTATAACTAGAATATTATCTAGAAAAACTAAAAATAATCCTGTATTAATTGGTGAACCTGGTGTTGGTAAAACTGCTATTGTGGAAGGACTAGCTACTAGAATAATTAAAGGGGATGTTCCTAATAGTTTGAAAAATAAAAGTATTTGGGAATTAGATATGGGTGCCTTAGTAGCAGGAGCTAAATATCGTGGTGAATTTGAAGAAAGATTAAAAGCTGTTCTAAAAGAAGTAAAAGATTCTGATGGAGAAATCATTATGTTTATTGATGAGATACATATGATAGTAGGAGCTGGTGCTCTAGAAGGAGCTATGGATGCTGGTAATATGTTAAAACCTATGCTAGCTCGTGGTGAAGTTCATTGTATTGGTGCTACTACTTTAAATGAGTATCGTAAATATATTGAAAAAGATGCTGCTCTAGAAAGAAGATTTCAAAAAGTACTTGTAAAAGAACCTACTGTTTTAGATACTATTACTATTCTTAGAGGATTAAAACCTAAGTTTGAAGTATTCCATGGTGTAAATATCAAAGATAAAGCTTTGGTAGCGGCTGCTACATTATCTGATAGATATATTACCGATAGATTCTTACCTGATAAAGCTATTGACTTAATTGATGAGGCTGCTGCTACTATTAAGGTACAAATGGAATCTGTTCCTACTGAACTAGATAACTTAGAAAGAAATATTATGAGACTAGAAATTGAAAAAGAGGCTCTAAAGAAAGAGAAAGATGATATTTCTAAGAATAGAATTGAGAATATTGATAAGGAGTTATTTAGTCTTAAAGAAAAAGAAAAGGATTTAAAAAATAGATGGGAAGAAGAAAAGTCTGTTAATACTAAGATTAGTAAAAAGAAGGAAGAAATTGATTCTGCTAACTTTGCTTTAGAAAAGGCTGAAAATAATTATGACTTAGAGGCTGCTGCTAAACTTAGACATGGTACTATTCCTAGATTAGAGAAAGAACTTGCCGAACTAGAAAAAATTAATAAATCAGAGATATTATCAGATACTGTTGATGAGGAATCAGTAGCGGCTATTATATCTAAATGGACTAATATTCCAATATCTAAATTAGTTGGTGGTGAAAGAGAAAAATTACTTCACTTAGAAGAAAATATGAAGAAAAGAGTTAAAGGACAAGATAATGCTATTCACTTAGTATCTGAGGCTATTATTCGTGCAAGAGCAGGAATTAAAGATCCTAATAGACCTATTGGTTCGTTTATCTTCTTGGGTCCTACTGGTGTAGGTAAAACAGAAGTGGCTAGAACTCTTGCTTATGAGTTATTTGATGATGAAAGACATATGATTAGAATTGATATGTCTGAATATATGGAAAGTCATTCTGTAGCTAGATTAATTGGAGCTCCTCCAGGATATGTTGGATATGATGAGGGTGGACAACTTACTGAAGCTGTAAGAAGAAATCCCTACTCTATTATCTTGTTTGATGAAATAGAAAAGGCTCATAAGGATATATTTAATGTTTTACTTCAAATACTAGATGATGGTAGAATTACTGATGGTCAAGGTAGAACTGTAGACTTTAAAAATACTATCATTATTATGACTTCTAACTTAGGTAGTGAATATATTCTAGAAAACACTTCTAATAGTAATGAATTAGTTATGAATGAACTTAAGAGTACTTTTAAACCTGAGTTTATAAATCGTATTGATGAAATTATAGTCTTTAATTCTTTATCTAAAGAAGTAGTTAATGATATTCTAGATAAAATTATTAGTGATACTGAAGATAGACTTAAAGATAAGAATTTACATTTAGTAGTAACAGAGTCTGCTAGAAGATATATTATTGACTCAGCATATGATGAGAAATATGGTGCAAGACCTATTAAGAGATTTGTTCAAAGAAATGTTGAAACTTTAATTGCTAATGCTATCATTAATGATAAAGTTAAATTTGGTAGTACTATCACTATAGATTTTCAAGATAATAAATTAATATTAAAGTAATGGAGTAATCTATTACTTTTTTATTTCTTCTTAAGCCTTATTGTCTTAAGAAGTCTCTTAAAGCCTATTTTAGTAGTCTTTAAGAGAATAATAACATTATATGTATATAGATAATTATCTCTATCTATATTAATATCTATGTAAGAGAATAGTAAAAGAACAAGGTTTGTTTATCTTGTTCTTTTCTTAATCTTAACTTCATAACTACACATTTTATTAAGTGTATCATTATCAATATAAATTACTTTACCACTCTTTGGATTTATTTTTTTATTTCCAAATACTATCCAAATAACATCAATAGATGTATTAGGCATTGAAGCATAACCATCAGTAAATATTATTTTATTTTCTACTCTTCTTGTAAAAGCATTAACTGCTACCTCGAAGTTAGTTCCACCACCACCTTCAAGGATCATATTATCAATATCACTTAGTGTTTTAATTTCATGAAAACCATAAAATTTGGTATCAAAACAGCCTACTTTTAATCTAGATTGTTTTAGTATATTTTTACATTCTCTTAAAAAACCTCTAAGTAATTTATTATTTATTGAATCACTTGTGTCCAAAACAATCTCTGTCTCGGGTATAGGTTGTTCTTCTAAATTAGCCTTTATTATGCCATCTTCTATTATAGCATTTTTATATGACCAATCTACACCATACTTAATTGCTTCTCTTAAAGCATAGCGCCAATCAATTATTGGTTTACTAGTACCGATATCACTAATACTTCTAACATCACCATTAGCTAATGTACCTGCTTGCAATGACTGTTTTAAGATTTCTTCTTTTAATCCTTCTAGTTGCTTTTTCTTTTCTTCAAGATTCTTTTTAAAAGCATCTTTTTCACCAGTTTTTTCTAATTCTTCTTGCTTCTTTACAAGTTCTGTTTTATCTTTCATTTCTTTAACATTTTCTTCTTTATATTTTTTTACTGCCTGCTCCCATAATTCATGCGAATCATGTCCTACATCTTGTTTTGATTTATCTGATTCTAGAGATTGTTTATTTTGTAATAATTTTTCATATAATGTTTCAACATCATAATTAATAGCCTCTTTTATATCAACCCCACCTTGTACCATCGTTAAACCATCTTGTTTTAAAAATTGATTAATAACAGCATCGGTAGCAATATTCCATAAATCGTTATCCTTATTTTCACTTCTTAATATATGATTAAAAGCAATATGACATACTTCATGAGCGAAGATAAAAATTTGTTCTGATATATTTAACCCATTTAAAAAGTCAGGATTATAATATATTATTTTACCATCTGTAGCTGCCGCTATTATATCTTTGCTTTCTTTATAATCTACATTCGTTACTACACTGCCAAAGAAAGGATATTTAACAAGCATTTTTCTTTTTAACACTTCGATATCACTTTTCATAACTTACACCTCAGATTTGTGCTACTAATGAGAATATTTCCTCATTTATTGTATTTTTATTTATATCGTTAGCAGTAACAACTATTATAACATTTTTAGGCAATTCAAATGTAGATATTTTTCTATATTTTAATAATTCTATAAACTTTGTTTGTTCTTCTTTAGAAATACTATCAATTTTATCAATTACTAATATCCTACTATTACTTATATTTAATATTTTGCTAAACCATTTTGGAGGTACAAAATCTATTCCATCATAATGACCATTTAATTCTTTAACATTAATATCTGCTGGTAAAATAATGGAGTCTTCTAAATCTTCACTAGATATAAAACTTGCTAGTACTGGAATAACATTTGCTTTAATATATGATAAAAATAATTCTTTCTTGTTATTCATTATTTCACCTTAATCTTTGTTTTAGTTAATTTTGTTTCGGCAATTAATTCTAGTCTTTCTTCATCGCCATGGCACCATTTTAAATCAAAAATAGAACAAAATTCATTACCGAGTTCTGATAAAAAAGATCTTACTTTATCTAGATTATTAATATCAACTTGTAATAAGCCCATAGTTGTAGCATACCTTTCAGCAGTATTTAATAATTGTATATCTTGCTCAGTATAATTATCATTAATTACATCTTCTAGTGTTATTACTTGTTGGTTACAAAACTCAACAAACTCTTTTGTTATATCTTCACCAACTAAGGCTCTTAACATTTCTGGGTTTTCTGTTTTATAAAGTATTTTTGATGCCATCTCCCATTTTCTTGGATCGGCATTAGGTTTTTCACCATCATATTCACTTCGGAGTGTTTCACCATTTCTATAAGCAATATAAGAATAGATTGCAGGGTGAATATTGTTTTCACTCGCCCATTTTAACCAAGATTCAGTAGTCGTTTTAATATATACATGCGCAAATCTATTGAATAAAGGTTCTGCTAATTGATTAGCGGCTAAACTATCTTTCATGTCGTTGCCTGCTGCTACTATTCTAGCATTATCTGGAAGTTTCCATATTCCATTTATCTCCCTATCCAAAACTATATTAAAGGCTATACCTTGAATACTAGGTAAAGCATTAGTTATTTCGTCAAAGAATACTACATGTAATTTATTTGGCTCACTCTTACATTTTTCTTCAACTTTTCTAAGCCAAGAAGGCTTAATATCGATCATTTCACCAGTACTTTGATTATATACACTCTTGCCATTTAAACTCTCTGGCGAAGCATTTCTCAAATATATTATTTCACAAGTAGGATCTATTTGTTTTACCCTCGCAGATTTTCCTTCACTAGATGGTCCATGTAAGAATACTGCTACTCCACTTTCTATTGCACCTTTAATAATATCTTCTTCACTTACTTTAGTAAAATCTAAATTATATGGATTAACTTTTTTCTTTACTTGCTCCTTATTATCATTGATATCAACATTTTGTATTTGTGTTAAAACTTCACTTTGAAATAAATCTTTTACCATATATTTATTCAAAAACATATATATTTCTGTTTTATTAAAATCACCTTTATAATAAGTTCCTATACCACTAAATTTCATACCGGCAACTAATCCTTTTTTAGAAATTAATGTTTTTGTTTTGTCATCAATTAGCCATTTAACTGGCGATATTTCTACCCAAACATAATCATTATTGCTATACTTAACACCATTTGAAAGCTTTGATCTGGAAATGTAAATATCAGTATTCACTCTTACGCGAATATATTTTTTTCCATAATATTCGTATTCTTCATAAGTTACAGGCTTAAACTTTCCATCAAAATCATATTGAGTTACAGAATTAAATGTATAACTCCTTCCTGTTTTCTTCATTCCTCTATTATATTCTGATTCTAGTATATTTTGCATTTTTTTATTAGGAACATTTTGAGGGTATTCACCAAATTCCACTTCTTCAGTTCCATTGTATCCCTTTATTCTGTTTGAAGAAACTTGAGAAAAGATTACTGAAGATTGCAAAATCGGACGAATACTACAATTACAATTATAGCTACGACAGAAGCACATAGCAGAAGAACCAACGACTATGATGTTGTCATAATCATTATGAGTTCTAGTCAAAATCATGCCAATTCTACCAGTTAAAGATTTATCTTCATCTATATAATAACCATCGGATAAAGAACCACCTGTTAAAATACATAAATCTGTAATTGCAGCTTTTATTCCATATTTTTTTAAAACTTCTAAAGACTTTTCGCTCCAAATATCTTCTTTAGAAAGTAATGTTAATTCTATATCATTATTCATATATTAATTCCCCCTAACTACTGATTAGTATAGCATATGTACTACTGTTTTGCAACTTTTTTGTAGAATTTTTACATTCAAGATTAAAAATGTGATAGTGTAAATAATGTCAAGTTTTATTGACTTTAGATTAAAAATAATATATATTTATTTTAGGAGGTATAAATATGGAGAATAGATCTCAATATGATATTGATACAGATAAAATAATAGAGGCAGTAAATGATAATTCAGATAGAAGAAGAAGAGAAGAAGAATTATATGCAAAAAGAGAGGAACGTTCTAAAAAAAGAGCTAAAGTAGCTAAAAAGAATCGTGTATTTAAAAATGTTTCAGTTTCTTTAGTAGTGGTAGCTGCTGTTGTATCTATTGGTTTAGGAGCAGTAAAAATAGCAAAGCCTGCTATTGAAAATCAATTAGCACCATATCGTAGTTATCAATATGCTATTCCATATGCTCAAGAAGAATTAGTAGATGCTGGATATGGATACTTTGAAGGTGATGACTTTTATTTGTATGAAGGAAATGATTACTCTGGTCTTGATATGACTATACAAAGTAATCCTGAAGGATTAGCTACTCTTGAATTATATGAAAGAGCAATTAATGATGCTGAAAACATTAAAGATGTTGACAAAGATAAAAGTACTACTGCTTTTTATGAAAAAGATAAAAAGGAAGCTACTAGATTTACTAATAGTGTCATGGTTGATTGTAAAGGTGGTAGTTATACATTACCTCAAATATTTGAAGGCGGTGGAAGCATTAATGCTGTTCTAGGAGTTAATAATGGTCAAGAGAGAATAAATTTAGCTTGTGAGGCTATTACTACTGCTGTTGAAAAAGCTAAAAATGGTGATGATAGTTCTTTAAAAAGAATTGTTAATGAAGTAGAAAATAGAAATCTTGATAATACTAAAGGAGGAAGATAATATGTATACTATAGTTTTAGATGATGGTAATGAATATGCTATTGTTAAAGAAGAAGTTATAAATAATATTGAATATACTTTATTCTCTGACTTAAAAGATAATTCTAAAATATGTTTTAGAAAAACTATTATCGAAGATGGTGAAGAATACTATGTTGAACTTGATGATAAAGAACTTGAATTGGTATCTGCTCATTTTGCTAAGAATTTATTAAAGGAAATAGATGGTTAGTCTATTTCCTTTTTATATTAATTGTATATTTTGAATTACCTCGGTAATTATTTTCTTTATCAAAGTCGTCTTCATCATAAGTAAAGGCTGTTAAGGTAATGCTCTCTACTTCATCTATTTCGTCTACGGCGTATAATTTAACTGAAGTCATAAGTGTATTATCATTTACATTTTCTAAATGACTATAGAAGCCATTTGGAGCATTGACATCGTCATAGAAGTATATATAGAAATATTTACTATATCTAAATATATCTGGTTCTAAGAAGGTACTATTATTTGAAGTACCATCTTTTAATGTATATCCTATATTATAACCTATTTTATATTTATTAATATCTTCATATCTATCGTAATATTTTTGCCATGTATCTTTAAATTTAGTACCACTTATTGTTTTGTCATCAGTTAGAAATACTTCAAATGATCCTATATCTACCCCATTTGTAAGGTTTGTATAGTAGGTATCTTCGATTACTTCTTTATTATAGTAATTATTATTACTTGAGAATATTCCTAATTTTATAGGATTATTATCAATATATGTGTCTTTTACTTCTTCTTTTACTATAGGTTCTTTATGTTCTTCTACTACTTTTTCTTTAGTGCACCCACTGATAAGAAGGAATACTACTAGGATAATTAATTTAATTTTTTTCATAAATACTATTTAACTCCTTTAATATTGTTTTTTTAGAACTTTCTATAAAAGTAATAATATCATCTATTTTAAATAAATATTTTTTCCCTTTTTTGGATTCTTCTATTAAAATTCCTGTTTTGTCTACAATTAGATTTAGCCTATCTATAGGTATTTCACTAATTATATTTGGTATATATGGTATTTCTTCATAAAATATTTTCATTGGAAAATTATATCTATCTATTAACTGATTATTTAAGTTTGAATAATCGTTATAAACATAATATTTAAATGTTTTTTCAGTATATTCTACTAATGTTCCATCTAATTCTTTTATATAATTGCCTTTAATTATATTAGGTATGAAATATTTAAACCATAGATAATCAGTATATAAATGTATATAATAGCCTAATACAAAGTCATCATTTAAATAATTACCATATTTTTCTAAAAATTTATTTATATTTGGAATATCATTATTTACATTATCTAAAAAATGACTATAAAATTTAGTTTCTCCTAGTAACTTAGAAATATCTGGAGCTATTGTTCCTATTAATAATTTTTTACTATCTCTGTTAATAGTTTTATTTATTTCGTTTGCTATACATATATGTATTACTGAAGATGCCATTATCTTGTACCTTTTCTCCTTTTTACTTCAACTAAATCAGTAAGTTGTTTAAGAGTGATTTCACCTAATTCTAATTGTTTATTTAATTTTTCTTCGGTGGTAACATCAGGTATCATTCTATTTGCCATTGTTTGATACATGGTCATATCATTATTGGCTTTTTTTGTAAAGACTCCTACTACATTATAAATATTATTCTTAATATGTTTAAATACTATTCTTACTTGATCATATTTTAGTTCCATAAATCCTACTAATTTCTTATTGCTTTTTAAACGTTTTAATTCACCACTTGCATTTTTACCACTTATAAAATTGTTTATTAATTCTAATACTGTATCGTAATATTCGTAAGGTACACTATCCATATCTCCTATTATTTTTGCTTTAGTAGGATTAGCTAGTGATGTTGAAAAAATTAATCTTTTTTCTTCTTGTAATTTTTTTTCTTCTTCATCTGTTAAGGTAATATCTTCTTCATCTATTATAACTTCATTACATTTATCGTAATAATCTCTTATTATTAAATATTTATTTAATTCCATATAATAATCTTCAATAATTTCTCTTCTATTTCTTCTAAAAGAATAAGTATCTTTTTCTAATAGTAGATTATAATAACTAATTAATTCATTACTTATGTTATTTAATACTTTGATAATAATATAATTATATTCATTATTTTCAAGATCATATCTTTCATAATTTTCTAATATACGAACAATATCTTCTTTTTTATTAGCATACCTTAAGGTATTAATAGCTTCATTAACCATTTTATCTAGAAATTCTTTTCTTTGAATTATTACTTCAGGTTCTTCAATCACCTCATAGCCGGCATTTAGTATATTGGGAACATTATTATATTGTTCTTTAGCAAATTCTTCCTCTTTTTTATTTTGCATTGTCTCTGATGTTAAATTACGATTATAAAACTCTAAATCATTAAGACAAAGAATGGCTTCTTTACTGGTTATTTCTCCCGATAACTCATAATAATTAATGATTTTTTCTATGTCCCTTAGAGTATATTTATTAGCTTCAATTGGATTTTTGACTCTTATTGCAATCCTAGCTACTCTCGCAGAACTTACTGTTTTTCTGATTCTATTCATCCTACTTTCAAGAGTTAGGAGTCTTTGATTTAATGTATAATAATCTTTATCTATAATACCACTAAAATTTTGTAATTCACTTTCAGCATCATAAGTTCTGTTTATTAATTTATATAGTAATTTATAAAATTCTTTTTTATATATATCATCATGATAAATACTATCTAATAAAACATCAATAATTATTTTTCCATCTATAATAGAATCAAAACCGGAGTTAAAATAATTCATTAATTCTTTAAATAATTGTTTCCTAGTTTTTAAATTCTCATATTCTTCACGCAGTTCATCATATTCTGCTATATATTTATCTAATAATTCTTTTAATTTACTTTGCATTTTTATACCTCTTTCTATAATATTATTATATCAAATATTAAGAAAAAAGCAAGTCTTAGCTAAAGGCTAGTTCTACTTCTATTTGCTTATCGTATATGGCTATTATTAGAAAGATAATACCACTAATTAGTACTAGTAATGTTCCTATAAATGATGCTTTTGTAAGTATTATCTTTTTATTAGTATCACTACTATTTAATTTTAAGATATCTTCATAACTATTCTTAGTAAAATGATAATATATTGTTACTAATATACTAAATATTATTATAAGTAAACTTCGATATTCTCTTCTTGCTTCTTCGTCATTATATAATAGATATTTCTTTTCTTTACTATTGGCATAATAACTTAGAATTATTATTATTATATATATTATCCATATTAAATTTTCTTCTTTTATATCTTCTAATTTATCTAGTTTATCATTCATATTATATAATATTAATTAATTATTTATTAATACCATAGAATAATTTTAATATTGTTTCTTTATCAGGAAATTCTTTTTTTAATTCTTTATTTATAAATTTGTTATAATCATATGTTAGGTTTATTTTACTAAATTTTAAACTCTTATTTATATCTATTAGCATATAAGAATTATTATTATCTATAGTGCAACCACCACTATCAAGAATGATAATGTTAGTTAGTTTATCTATAGTTTCTATATAATCTTCACTTATACCATCTACTTCATTTTCATTAAATGATTTATGTAAATGTCCTATTATATATGTTATATCTTCATTATTATATTTGATCCATAAATTAACATCGTTTTTTAGATTATTCTTTTCAAAAGGATATAATTTACTAGTATCTTCTAATAGATAATGACTAAATATTATCTTTTTATTTTTTATTATATTATTATAACTTATATTACATTCATAATAAAGAGGACACTTTTTTAGAAAGTCTATCTCTTTAGTAGTTAAAGATTCTCTTATCCATTTATAATGTTCTTTTTGTGCATTACTATTTATACTACTATCAATATCAGTGCCATATAAAGCACATAATTCATGATTACCTAAAACCATTTTAATATTATTTTCTATTATTAGATCAAGACATTCTTTAGATTCAGATCCTAATCCTATTGTATCTCCTAAACATATTATTTCATCTACATTCTTAGACTTTATATCATTTATAATAGTTTTTAATGCTTCTAAATTACCATGAATGTCTGTAAATGCTGCTAATTTCATTTTATACCTCCATATTATAAATTATACTTTTCTTTTATTTTGTCTATATCTTCTTTAGTAAATATACTTAATTCTAATGATCTATTTGCTAAATCAATCATAAATTCTCTATCGTTAGTGGCTACTACTTTACTAACTATATTATCTAAATTAATGCTATCAGTGGCACTAATTAATTCTATTAAGTAGTAGCTATCTCTTTTATCAATGAAATAGTCTTCAATTAAAGTAAAGTCCATCTTTTTATCATAATTGACTGCTAATCTCCATAAGGCTTCTCTATTATCTTCTTTAATGCCTACTTTTACTAAGTCATTAAAGTCTTCTTGTTTAATAGGAGGAGGTAATGGTACTGATATATATCTAGTTATAAAAGTCAATAATTCTTTATCGTTCATTTTGCTAGCAAACTTATTTATTACTGAGTTATTAGTTAATAAATTTACTATTTTAGTATATAACTTACCACCATCTCTTACTCTTTCTTTGTCTTTAAGTAAATTGTTATATTGTTTTTCTATAAATTCTTTTGCTTGTTCATCACTAGTATTTACTTCTTTAAATTTTTCTAATAAATTATCTATTTCTTCTAATCTTTTCTTTTCTACTTTGTCTATCTCGTTAGGAGTCTTCTCTCTTACTTCTTCTATATCTTTAATTAATTTATTTATTACTTCTTTATCTTGATAATTACTTATATCTATCTTCTTTAATTCTTTTATTAATTCATTACTATTTATAAATCTATTTACATATCTATACATTAAATTAACTAATTCCATTATTACTTCACTTCCTATACTTAGTATATCATTTATTATAAGAAAATAAAATACCTATCATTACTGATAGATATGTTTATTTTCTTATTTTCTTTTTATTATTCTTTATTTTATTTTCTATATCTATAATTATTTCTATTAATGATAGATTATTACTTGTATATTCTGGTATAAATATTTCTTCTTCACCATATGGACCTTTTATTTCTTTATGTCCTAAATATCCAGTATAATTATCTATATATAATATTTTACCTTTTATTAATTCTTTTAATATATTTGGATATGTCATTATAAATAATAATTTTGTTTCTTCTATTTCTTTTGGTATTATTCCATCACTACATTTATATAATATAGAGCCACTTAATTTATTATTATATCTTATTATTAACATTCTATCATTTATCATACTTATATCTGCTTTCTAATATTAAAATTAATTATTTTGAATAAATTTTCTTTTCCCAAACTTTTCTAATGTACTTTAACGACAAAGTGGATAAGGCAAAACCTATAACTGGTACTAGAGAACTTAATAATATGTTATCATTTTGTTTTATCAAATATGAGTATATAACCACTATCACATATGTTAGAATCATAATACAGATTTTTCTTGTCCAACTTGTTTCCCATGCTTTATCTAATTCAACTCTTTTATTTCGTTCTTGTATCTTTTTAATTTCTTTTCCTAAATCCATAAATACACTCTCCTAATAAGTAAATTATACCATATTTTGTCTAATTTTAACATACTTACTCTTTATCTTTCAAAATCATCTTTTGATTTTTTAAAATCTAAGTCTTCAATATCATCATCATCTAATACATTATCTTCATACATATCATTGACTACATCAATATATTTATCATCTTTATCATACCAACTATGAAGTTTATCATGTAAGAAAGATATTAGTTTTTCAAATTTATCTTTCCAATATTCAATATTATTTTTAAAATCTTGCATTTTAGATTTTAAAAATAATATTTCGTTATCTTTTTCTTAAATTGTATCATTTAAACTTTTTACTCTTAAATTAAGAGATTCATTATTTTCAGTAAGAGTTTTAATCTTATTATTTAAATTTTCAATAAATATTTCATTAGAATAATTAAAAGCTAGAAAGGTTATATTATTAATTATAATTCTATGCGGTTCTAGATAAGTAAGGTTGGTTTTATCAATAGTTCTCAAATTACCATTAATAATAATTGGTTTAACTCTACAAAACTCACAAATAAATTCTAATCTTTTTCTTAATGATTCTTCCATTCTAACTTCTTGTTTGAAAACATTCACTATTTTAATCAATCCTTTCTTTGAAAGACTTTTTTCTAAACAAGAAAAAAATCAATCCTAATTTAGAATTGATTGTCTATTTATTCTCGAAACTATAAAAAGTTCGAGCGGATTTCCCTATGGTGCAAGTGGTTAAGTTATTTCAAACTTTTACTCACAAATTAGAAATTTCATAGTTTTAT
>ERZ780141.371-NODE-371-length-34885-cov-7.321246_pt1 | contig 34885 bp, 31 predicted proteins | sample MGYA00433080_ERZ780141 | MGnify/ENA primary metagenome ERZ780141 (study PRJEB29588, sample SAMEA2154047) | human gut metagenome | biome: human gut; feature: human-associated habitat; material: faeces | place: Denmark | collected 2008/2010 ... | reverse complement strand
TCTTCTTGGTCGCGTATAAACATTGTTACGTATTCTTGTGGTGATTTGGTGATGGCTACACGCCCGCTTCGCACAAATTGGCGTATGCCATAACCTTTAAATTCTTCAAACAGGGCCTCGATTTCGGCGCTTTGGCCGGTTTTTTCAATCACCGTGTATTCGTGGGTGATTTCGAGTATTTTCGCATTGTGTCGGCGGATGATTTCTTCGAGGTTTTGCTCATCCATTAGTTTGCGAGTAGGCACTTTGTAGAGAGCCACTTCGCGAAACACAATCTCGTCGTCGGTGTAGTAGAACGCCTTCAACACATCTATGCGTTTCTCAATCTGAAGCACCAGTTTCTTGATTGTTTCTTCGTCGGAGTAGGTGGTGATGGTGGTTTTGTGTATGCCTTTGATTGATGAAGGCGAGCCGGTGAGAGTCTCGATGTTGAGTTTTCGTCGGGTGAAAATGATTGCCACTTGATTGAGTAGTCCGACGCAGTTCTCCGAGAAGACGGCTACGGTGTATAGAGTCTTTTGATCTGTCATCTTTTCTCGTATTTTTTTGTTCGACTGAGTAGGATGTTGTCCATAACGCTTCCGGCGGGAATCATTGGATAAACAAGTTCTTCGGGAGCAATGTTCACGTTCAGCAGGTAGGGTCCGTCGTGGCTGAGCATGCGGTCGATGGCAGCGTCAAGCGTGTCGGGCGATTCCACATCTTCGGCGTGTATCCCGTAGGCTTTGAGCAGCGTCACGAAGTCGGGGTTCACCATTTTGGTTTCTGAATAGCGCTCGTGGTAGAATAGTTCTTGCCATTGTCGCACCATGCCCAAGAAATTGTTGTTGAGCAGGACCATCTTCACGGGCAAGCGATATTGAAGAATCACTCCAAGTTCTTCTACGGTCATCTGCAGACCACCGTCACCGGAGAAAAGGCATACGGTGCGGTCGGGCGCACCCACTTGCGCGCCGATGGCAGCTGGAAGTCCGAAGCCCATTGTGCCAAGTCCGCCCGAGGTGATGATGCTGCGTGGCTGTGAGAACTTGAAGTAGCGAGCCGATTGCATCTGGTTTTGGCCCACGTCGGTCACCAAGACGGCTTTGTTGCCCGATGCCTCGCTCACTTTGCGCACCACTTGGCCCATGGTTACTTGTCCGTTTCGCGGGTTGAGTTCGTCGTTGATTACGGTGTCGTTCTCAATCTCCCAGTTCTTGGCGAACGAGTTGACCCAATCGTTGTGAGAGGCGGGCCGTACAAGCGGAAGAAGGCGCTCGAGAACGGTTTTTGCGTCGCCGTGAATGCGTGCGTCAATCTTGATGTTTTTGTTAAACTCGCTTTCGTCGATGTCGATGTGCAAAACTTTTGCTTGCGATGCAAATTTGGTGGTGTCGCCAGTCACGCGGTCGCTGAATCGCATGCCGAGGGCTATCAGCAAGTCGCATTCGGTGGTAGCTATGTTGCAAGCCACGTTGCCGTGCATGCCTATCATGCCCATGTTGAGGCGGTGCCCCGATGGCAAAGTGGATAGTCCGAGCAGTGTGTTGCTTGTGGGGATGTCGGCCTTCTCAATCAGTTTCATGAGTTGCTTTTCTGCGCCCGAGATGGTCACGCCGTTGCCGGCGATAATGAAAGGTCGCTTAGAATTGTTTATAAGGTCGGCAGCCACAGTGAGTTCATCGTCGTTCAGTTCGGGGTATGGTTCGTAGCTGCGTATGAAGTTGCAACGCTTGTATTCGTTCCATTCAATCATCTCGTTTTGTGCATTCTTTGCAAAGTCGAGCACTACAGGGCCTGGACGGCCGTTTGCGGCGATGTAGAATGCGCGAGCCACAGCCCAAGCAATGTCTTCTGCACTGCGTATCTGATAGCTCCATTTGGCGAGTGGCTGTGTGATGCCGATAACGTCGGTTTCTTGAAATGCATCGCTGCCAAGGGCGGCAGAACCCACTTGCCCTGTGATAATCACCACAGGAGTGCTATCCATGTAGGCATCGCTCAGTCCGGTGATGATGTTTGTTGCGCCAGGACCCGAGGTGACAATCACCACACCGGTGCGGTGGCTTACGCGAGCGTAGCCTTGTGCAGCGTGTATTGCGCCTTGCTCGTGGCGAACAAGTATGTTGTGGATTTCTTTTTTGTAGTCGTAAAGCACGTCGAACACTGGGATGATTGCTCCACCGGGATAGCCGAAAGTTGTATCTACATCTTCAGCCATGAGTGCTTTGATCAGTGCTTCTGCGCCTGAAATCTTTTGTCCCATATCAATGTATGTTATACCTAAGAATTGTTGAAGTTGAGTATTGTTATTCTCTCACGCCGCCACGGTCGGCAGATGTCACCATCGATGCGTAGGCTTGCAAGGCTTTTGATACCTCTCTTTTGCGGGTCTTTGGAGTGAATGCTGTTTTGCCAAGTGTTTCCTCGGCTTTGCGGCGTGCGGCAAGTTCTTCATCGCTTATCATGAGGTTGATGGAGCGTTGAGGAATGTTGATGTCGATAATGTCGCCGTCTTTCACCAAGGCGATGTTGCCGCCGCGAGCCGCTTCGGGTGAGATATGGCCTATAGAAAGCCCCGATGTGCCACCGGAAAATCGGCCGTCGGTGATAAGGGCGCATTGCTTGCCGAGGTGCTTGGATTTGATGTATGATGTGGGGTAGAGCATCTCCTGCATGCCCGGGCCGCCCTTAGGACCTTCGTAGGTGATAACCACCACGTCGCCGGCTTGCACCTTGTCGTGGAGAATGCCTTCAACGGCATCTTCTTGGCTTTCAAATACCTTGGCTTTGCCCACAAAATGAAATATGCTTTCGTCTACGCCAGCAGTCTTCACTACGCAGCCGTCTTGGGCAATGTTGCCGTAAAGCACCGCCAGACCGCCGTCTTTCACATAGGCGTGTTCGATATCACGTATACACCCGATGGCGCGGTTGTCGTCGAGCGATGGGTATTGGCAAGATTGACTGCCCATCGTGGTGGTGCGCACACCGGCAGGGGCACTGAGCCATAGGTTGCGGGCTTCATCGCTGAAATCTTTACCCTCAAGCGCATAGCGGTCGATAGCCTCGCCAAGCGTCAGTCCGTCTACACGCTTCACGCTTGTGTCGATGAGGCCCTTTGCCGCAAGCCTTCCCATTATCGACATTATGCCACCGGCGCGGTTGACGTCCTCGATATGGTAGTCGGGTGAATTTGGAGCAACTTTGCAAAGCACTGGAGTTTTGCGTGAGAGCATGTCGATATCTTTCATTGTGAAGTCGGTGCCAGCCTCGTTGGCTATAGCAAGGAGGTGAAGCACGGTGTTGGTGCTGCCGCCCATAGCGATGTCGAGCGACATGGCATTGAGTATAGCTTCACGAGAAGCGATGTTGCGCGGAAGCACACTTTCGTCGTCATCGTTGTAGTATGCGTAGGCATTTTTCACAATCTGTGCTGCGGCCCGCTTGAAGAGAGCGATGCGATTGGTGTGGGTCGACAACACGGTGCCATTGCCAGGCAGTGCCATGCCGAGGGCCTCGTTGAGGCAATTCATAGAATTGGCGGTAAACATTCCGGAACACGAGCCGCAGGTAGGGCAACCGGCTTCTTCGATTTTCGCCACGGTGTTGTCGTCGATCGACTGGTCGGCCGAGTCCACCATCACGTTCACGAGGTCGAGGGAGCGCTTGCCAAGGTGGCCGGCCTCCATTGGTCCGCCCGAGCAGAACACGGTGGGGATATTGAGTCGCATGGCAGCCATGAGCATGCCAGGGGTGATTTTGTCGCAGTTGCTGATGCATATCATCGCGTCGGCGCGGTGCGCGTTCACCATATATTCCACGCTATCGGCTATGAGGTCGCGCGAAGGCAGTGAATATAGCATTCCTTGATGCCCCATGGCAATGCCATCGTCGATGGCTATGGTATTGAATTCGGCAGCAAAGCAGCCGAGTCGTTCGATTTCTTTTTTTACTATTTGTCCGATTTCGTGCAGGTGGGTGTGACCAGGCACAAATTGGGTGAAAGAGTTTACGATGGCAATCACTGGCTTACCAATTTGCTCCTTTTTCATTCCGTTGGCCACCCAGAGGGCTCTTGCTCCAGCCATTCGGCGTCCGTTAATCGTAAAAACACTTCGTAATGGTTTGCTCATATTGTTTCCAAAAATAAAAACCTTTCCTTAATCTGCGAGATTGGAGGAAAGGTTTAAACCGTATTATTAATTATCTAATTTGCTATTATAGTTGCAATCAATCCTCCACCATATTATATAATCACCACCACGATGCTAATAAACACCGCAATAATAATATTAATGGCTGTAATGATAAATTGCTTCATACTTATAATAAATAAGTGTATAATAGTTTAAATTTGTTATGCAAAATTACATTACATAGATCAATCTTGCAATAGTTGAAGTGTGAAAAGTGTAGAAAAAATATACTGAAATATGCTGATTGGTTTAAAAAATGTAATTATTTTTGGAAAAGCATATCAATTTGCAATCCGTTGGGGTAAAAAGAAACAGCCCCACATCACGTGGGGCTGATCTCGAAGTAAATTGTTAATAAAATGTCATGATAATGTTCAAATCAATTAGTGTCAAAAACTCGACAAGCATATTACTATGGTGTCATCATTAAACTTTTTGAAACTATAAATTTTTTGAGATGTACATTATTAAAAAATTGGTTGTTAGCTACAAAAAACCATTCTGGTTAGAAAACCAGTGCAAATTTATTAAGGGTGTTTATAATTTGCAAACATTTTTCGCCTTTTACATTTCTTTAGAGATTAGTAGCATTTTTTTAACAAAAAATGATGTATATTATTTTTTATTTAATTCCGCAGTATTTCTTTAGTTCGGCTGTTGTGCCATGGCTTTCACCGTCAAGTGCTTTAAGCCATTTGTGTACATTGTTGAACATAAGTTTTTTAGCGTTGTCGAAGTTCTCTGGGTTGGTGATACGGGTGAAAACTACACGCTGAATGTCGGTCTTTTTGCATATGGCGATGCCGTAGCCTGCATTTTTAGGGTCGGCTGTTGGGCCGTTGCTGCTCCAGTATTTCACGTTGCCGTCGTCGGTAAGGCCGAGGAAAATCACGCTGTGTCCGCGCTCTTGGTCGGCATCCTTGTTTGCGTCAACGCCAATCACAGCTCCGCAGTCGCTACCCGATGTGTTGCGGTCCCAGAAAATCTTCATGAAATCGCCAGGTATGGCTTGCTCCCAGATGGGATTGTTACACCAGTCGTCGTCTGATTGATAGACCTCATTCTTGTTATCGCGGTTTTTCTCTGATTTGGCACCGCGGAATGCAGTGAAGTTAAATCCCACTTTCAGGTCGTTGGCAAGAACTGCCATGCCAGGGCCGTTGGCATTGGCGCGCCCCCAACAGCCCATGCCGTCGCTTTGGTTCACACCTTGTTCGTTTACTCCATCGGTGATGCCAACAAGAGGTTTGAGGTTAAACCATGCGTGACGAGAAACCACGCCGTTGGTGTCCCACAGGATGATGGCTTGTATCATGGCTGCGTAGGTGGCCATAGAGCAAAAAGATGGACATGCTTTGGATGCTTGGAAATTTGGGCGTTGGTCGGCAAGGCGCATATTGAAAGCCTCGTTGAATCCGCGCCATGCGCTTTTTGGGAAATCGGGAGTGGCTTTACGGCCAACGTAATATCCACCTCGCTCAGGGAATGAGTCGATTGCTGAAATTATGGCCTTTTGCCATTGCTTGTTTACTTTTTGGTCGCCTTTGGCCGATGCGTTGATGCCGATAAGGGCGATAAGTGATAATAATAAGTATCTCATTTTCGGTTTGTATGTGATTATCATATTGGGTTGTAAATTTTAAATTAGAGTTGTTTCAAAAGTTCTCTGCCTTTGTTGGTTAGATAATATGATTGCATAGGGTGGTTAGGGGACTCTGGGTAGAGCATAGCAATATAACCTTCTGCCAAATTTGGCGCTATATAGGTGTTCATAAAACTTGACCTATTGCGTAAATTCATGCTGTCCATCAGCGCTTTTAAGTTTGATCCATTTTCACCAATAACCGACAAGAACTTCTTTTGGCGTTTGTCTTTGGCCATTCCTTTTGAAGTTGTATGGTGAACTTGTTTGGTTGCATGGTTGTATGGTGAAGTTGTATGGTTATATGGTTGTATGGCTGTGCGTTTGAATGTGACCCATACGAATGCTGCATTTTGATTAAACTCAGGTTCTGGGAGGTTTGCTTCACGACATGCATCGACCATTCTCTCAACTCCGCTGCCCCAATTCTCCAAGAACGTGGTCTTGAATAGCACATCTGCAATAGTTGGGTTTTGCGGAAATGAGTGATGGGGCTGTTTAATGGTCTCAACGGTCAATTCGTCAGGTAAGTGACCTGTGTTTTCAATTTCTATTCGATCATCATATATGGCAATACCCACTGAGCTACTTGTGTTATGGAATTGTCTGTGACAAAGAGCGTTTGTCAGTGCTTCGCGCAACGCTTCGGCGGGCACTTCCAATTTCTCTTCTCTTGTGAAGCCTACGATTTTACCGCTGAGGGAAAGGTGCTTGAAGAAAAATGCCATACCGGCATCAAGTAGATTGAAGAAATTGCCGCATACTCTTTGATTGTCAAGGAATTCTGCTTTGTTGTTTCCTCGGAATCGAGCCAGGCGGAGTAAAAATTGTGGAAATTGACTGGTGTCTCTAAGGAATAGAGCTGCTGCTGCATTCTTTAATCTGCCTTTTGTCGTAAGTTTTAACTTTTCTAGAAGGCTTTCTGTTGACTCCATGAGAGAAGATTCTGGCATTCGCCCTCGTTCCACGCCGAGACGGACACTGCCACGAATATGTTGTTCCTCCAAATCGGCAATTGTGATGTCCTCGCAGATTTGATCTTCCCATTTATGGAGATTCTTCTTGCTACGCATCAATCTGTCCTCAAAGACTTCTCGTGGCATGACGACAGTAGTGCTTCCGATTCGCATATATGGTTTGTTGTCGTATGTATAAGGCGTGTCCCAATATGATGGTGCATCCAGATGTAGTGCTATTAATTGACAGCCAGATCTGTCTGGCACGTCGATATATTCAATAGGTAGATCAATCAATGGTTCCAACTTCGCGAATTCTCTTGCAATCTCTTTTCGGGTGTTGTCTGTTACCTGCTGTCCAAGAATCTTCAGCGTCGTAGGAGCAATGCCAAATAGCAACCAGCCTCCTGACGTATTGAGAAATGCGCAAGCGGAACGCATGCCATCCTTCAATTCGCCCGTTGTTTTCTTTATTTCCAACGTGCGTGTTTCATCACCTGTTATGATTGCTTGTATGTCTTCTATTGTCATAATAGACTTTTGTTTTGTTAGTGCTATTGCAAAGGTAACCTTTTTTATCGAATAATAAATTATCAAATATAGACTGAGGAATAGTGGAAATCGCCACGTGGATCACATTGATGCGTATCATTACTGAGCACTTATTAGATTAACCAAATATACATGGAGTTTCTCTATATTTGCAATGAATATAAGAATGATGTATAGGCACATTTTGATTAGTGGTTCCTCAAAACCTATCCGTTGCAAAATACTCTTTTTTATGTTTTTAGTGTGCAGTAATTATTCAAAATTAGGGAAAATATCGCAATATGCACAAAATAATGACTAAATTTGTGATATGGGACGAATATTAGCAATAGATTATGGACGCAAGCGCACTGGGCTTGCAGTGACAGATACACTTCAAATAATAGCAAACGGGCTTGAAACAGTGCCTACGCACACCCTGATGCAATATCTGAAGAATTATATGGCAAAGGAGCCGGTCGACACCATTGTGGTGGGCTTGCCAAAGCAGCTCAATGGGCAGCCGTCGGAGAGCATGAGATATATCACTCCGTTTGTGGCAAAACTGCGCAAGGAGATGCCTGATGTTGATGTGGTGATGTATGATGAGCGCTTCACCAGCACAATTGCGCACAAGGCTATGATAGATGGTGGCATGAAAAAGAGCGACCGCCGCGATAAGGCCCGCGTAGATAGCATTGCGGCCACTATTATACTCACTGATTATCTTGAAAGCCGCGGAATGCGAGGTTTTTAGTGCGGTTTGCTGAGTGAGATTTATTGAAAACTGCATTATATGTGCTAACTTTGCTGCTCGAAAAGAGATGATTGATGAATAAATTCTGCATACATACGTGTTGCCTGAAGATGATAGGCGTGCTGATGTTGGCATTGCTTGTCTCGGCATGTAGTTCTACCAAGCATGTGCCCGATGGTAAGTATCTGCTTGACGATGTTAAGTTTAATATCGCAAACGAGGGCTCGAAGAAAGAGGTGAAGAGCGCCGACTTGGTGAATTACCTCCGTCAGACTCCTAATCACAAAGTGCTTGGTGGTATGAAACTGCAACTTGCGGTGTATAACATCAGCGGCAAGGATAGCACGAAATGGTTTAACAAATGGGTGCGCCGCGTGGGCAATCCACCGGTGATATACGACCAGTCGCTCACTGATGCAAGCGTGAAGCAATTGCAGACTGCGCTGGTAAATAAGGGTTATATGGGCGCCAATGTGTGGGCCGACACCACAAGCCGCAAGGGCAAGAAGAAGATGGTGGTAACATATAATGTGAAGCCAGGTGTGCCTCACTATGTGTCGTCGGTGGCATATAATATCCCCAACGACACCTTGCGACAACTGATACTTGCCGACTCGGCGTTGTTTCTGATAAAGAAAAATTCGGTGTTTGATCGCAATTTGCTCGACCAAGAGCGTCAGCAAATCAGCGAGCGATTGCGCGAGAAAGGATATTTCGCCTTTAATAAGGAATATATCACGTTCACGGCCGATACGGCAGCGGGTGAGAAGAATATCGACCTCACTATGAATCTGATGCGCCCTTATGAAAACGATAAGATGCCGTATTACACATCTCACAAACCGTTTTTCGTGCGAAACGTTACGTTCGTAACCAATTACAATCCAGCCACAATGCACGAAGTGAGCGATTATGTGGCCGACGACGTATCGTATTACAATGGTTATAAGGTGCTGTATGGCACGGATAAATATTTGCGCCGTGCTGTGCTCGACGAGTGTTGCTTTATAAAACCAGGCAAACGATACAGTTCGGGCGACGTAAATCGCACCTATGAATCGTTTGGACGATTGGGCATTGTGAAATTTGTGAATGTGGAATTGGTGCCTGTTGGCGAGATTGACGGCAAGATATGGCTCGATGTGTATGTGTTGACGTCGCGCAATAAAACGCAAACTGCATCGCTCTCGCTCGAAGGAACAAACTCCGAGGGCGACTTGGGCTTTGGTCTTGGAGTGGGCTATCAGCACCGCAATCTATTCAATGGTTCGGAAGTGCTCAATGCTAAGGTGCGAGCAAGCTATGAAAGCCTTTCTGGCGACCTGAACGGACTTATCAATGAGAACTATTCGGAATATATGGGTGAATTGGGCGTTAAGTATCCAAAGTTTAAGGCCCCATTCCTCAAGCGCAGCTTCAAGGAGAAGATATTGGCATCGACAGAGTTCTCTACAAGTTTCACATATCAGGAGCGTCCTGAGTATACGCGTGTGATAGGCGGTTTGAGCTGGCGATATTTGTGGAGCGAAAGGGCCAACAAGACTCGCCACACTTTCAATCTGCTTGACTTGAATTATGTGAATCTGCCTAAGAGCAAGAGTCATTTCCTTGACGAAATCAGCAATCCGCTGTTGCGCTATAGTTATGAAGACCACTTCATTATGCGCATGGGATACTCTTATTATCACTCCAATAAGACCGATGCTTCGCCGTTGTCGCGACGCTATCAACCTGATGTCTACACTATCAGGGTGGCGGCAGAGACAGCCGGCAACTTGCTCTATGGCATCTCGAGCATCGTGGGGCAGAAGAAGGATAACGATTCGTATAAGGTATTTGGTATCAATTATTCGCAGTATCTCAAGGTCGATGCCGACTATTCCTACACGCATAGTTTCAACCCTCGTAGCAGTTTGGCATTTCATGTGGGTGCGGGCGTGGCAGTGCCATACGGCAATAGCCTCGTGTTGCCATTCGAGAAACGCTTCTATGCGGGTGGTGCCAACAGCGTGAGAGGCTGGGGCGTGCGTACCCTTGGTCCGGGTAGCTACTACGCCACCAACTCAGTGAAAAGCTTTATCTATCAATGTGGTGATGTGCGCCTCGATATGAATCTTGAATATCGAGCAAAACTATTTTGGGTGATAGAGCTAGGTGCATTTATCGACGCCGGCAATATATGGACAATTAAAGATTATGAGGACCAACCAGGCGGTGTGTTCAAGATAAATAAATTCTATGAGCAGATAGCCCTGGGTTATGGACTTGGCATACGCCTTGATTTCACTTACTTCCTGCTTCGCTTGGATTTTGGTATGAAAGCCCACAATCCGGCATCGCATCAAGAGCATTGGCCTTTGTTCCATCCTAACTGGAATAGAGACTCGGCAGTGCATTTCTCGGTTGGTTACCCATTTTGATTTTAGGTTTATTGATATGAAAAAATTAGTGATTTTTGATCTCGACGGCACTTTGCTCAACACAATTGAGGATTTGGGCAATGCTGCCAATTATGCGTTGGATGCAAATGGATATCCTACACATAGCCTTGCAAGTTATCCGTTCTTTGTAGGTAATGGCGTGCGCAATCTCATGCGCAAGGCGTTGCCCGATGATGCACGCACTGATAGCATTATCGATGCTTTGCTGAAAGATTTCAAGGAGTATTACAACGAGCATAACACCGATTGCACTAAGCCATACGACGGCATAATGGAATTGTTGCACAATCTTGTTGAAGATGGCGTGATGGTGGCAGTGGCTTCAAACAAATATCAGCAAGCCACTGAGAAAATCGTGCATCATTTCTTCTCGGATATCAATTTCGTGGCAGTGTATGGCCAGCGCGAAGGCGTTAACGTGAAGCCCGATCCATCGGTGGTGTTCTCTATTCTTGGCGATGCCAAGGTGCCAAAGTCGGAGGTGCTTTATGTGGGCGATTCGGGCGTGGATATGGAAACTGCTCGCCGCGCATGTGTGGATTCAGTGGGCGTGACATGGGGATTCCGTAGCGAAAAGGAATTGAACGAATATCATGCCGATAGAATCGTAAACAAGGCCTCGGATATCTATGATATCGTGAAGTCGTCGGTGGAGTGAAAAATCAGATATTCACCTCGTTTGAGAGAGTGATAGATGTCACTCTGCTGTCTTTGTGAATGTCGTTGAAGACCTCAATGAAATTTGTTGTTGACTTGCAGCGCACAATCAGATTGATGATTGTGGAGCTGTTTTCATAGTCGTATTTCAGGAAGGTGTCGCTGATATGCACTTGATGGCGGAAAAACGCATCGTTGATGTGCGTAGGGTCTGTGATGATGTCGTTGAGTTTGATGCGGATGATCTTAGATTCGCCAGCGATGTTGGTGAAGTGCTCATAGCGGTTCATGATGGCAAGGATGAAGATGATGAGCAGTGTGGTGATAATGCCTATCACATACATGCCAGCACCGATAGCCAAGCCAATCATAGCGGTGATCCAGATGCCAGCTGCAGTGGTGAGTCCGCGCACCGAGCCTTTCATCTGTATGATGGCTCCAGCGCCCAGAAAACCGATACCCGAAACCACCTGTGCGGCTATTCGGCCGGGGTCGCCGTTTTTCAGTCCGAGAAACTCTTGTGGAATGTAGATAGAAACGAGCATGGCAAGAGTGGCGCCAGTGGAGATGAGCGAGAATGTGCGCATGCCAGCCATCTGGCCTTTCTTCATGCGCTCAATGCCCACTATTGCGCCGAGAAGCATGCTTAGGAACAATCGTAGCGTGGCGTTTACCCAATTCACCTCTTGCAGCGTTATTTGGTTGGATATGTTTTGCAGGTAATCCATAATATCAAGATGTTAATGTTGGCAATGCAAATATACTTGTTGCGAGGCAAATTCACAAGTCCTGAGTAAGAGATGGTTTGTAAAAATCTGCGATATGTAACGAAGTGTTAAAACAAATAGATAAGCGTTGATTTGGGGCAAAGCGGAAAAAGTAGTAACTTTGCACTTGATTTTCAGTTTCTGACATCTATATTATTTGAAATAGTAATAATCATATAAATAATTTTAATTAATGGATTGGATAGTTGATTTGTTTACTGGCGGTTCAGTGGCTCATTCAATCTTGGTATACTCATTGGTGATTGCCCTTGGAGTTGTGCTTGGAAAAGTGAAATTCTTTGGTATATCGCTTGGTACTACATTTGTGCTGTTTGTGGGTATCCTGATGGGTCATCTCGGATTGCAAGTAGATTCTGGAGTGCTTCACTTCATCAGAGAATTCGGTCTGATTCTGTTTATCTTCTCTATAGGTATGCAGGTTGGTCCTGGTTTCTTCTCTTCGTTTAAGAAGGGCGGTCTTGTGTTGAATGGTCTTGCCATGTTGTTGATTGGCTTGAACATCATAGTTGCTCTTATTATCTATTATGGCGTAGGCAACGTTCGCCTCACCGATATGGTGGGTATCTTGTCGGGTGCCGTGACCAATACTCCTGGTCTTGGTGCTGCTCAGCAGACATTGCTTGAAACTCATGGCGCAGGTGCTGCTGTGCTCAACGAGGCTATGTCGATGGGTTATGCTGCTGCTTATCCTCTTGGTGTGGTAGGTATCATCTTGTCGATGATTCTCGTAAAGGTGTTTTTTGGCATTAAGTTGGAGGAAGAAAGCCGTCAAATAGAAGAAGATAGTGAAGATAGCTATTTGAAGCCATACTGCGTGACATTTGAGGTTACTAACGAATTGCTTGCTGGTAGCACAGTGCTTCGTCTTAGCCAAATGATCGACCGCAACTTCGTGATTTCGCGCATCCAACGTGCCGATGGCTCGTTTGTGCTTCCACAATCGTCTACTGTGATAGAGATGCACGACAAGTTGCTTATCGTGATGTCGCAACAAGACGAAGGCGCATTTGCTATGTTTGTTGGTCCTAAGGTGGAAATGACATGGCAAGACGATCCACGCGAAGTGGTATCGCGTCGCATCGTGGTTACTAATAGCCAGTATGTGGGTAGAAAGATAGGTACATTGCGCTTGCGCATGGGTTATAGATTGAATGCTACTCGCGTAAACCGTGCTGGTGTTGACTTGTTGGCTCGTCCTAACTTGGCTCTCCAGATTGGCGACCGCATCACTGTGGTGGGAGGCTTGGACGATATCAATCGTTTGGCTTCTAAGTTGGGTAACTCATTGCGTCGTCTTAACGAGCCAAACATGTTCACCATGTTCATTGGTATCTTCTTGGGTATTGTGCTCGGTTCAATTCCTTTCTTGTTGCCAGGTATGACAGTGCCTATGAAGCTCGGTTTGGCAGGTGGCCCACTTATCGTGGCTATTTTGGTAAGCCGATTTGGATATAAGATGAAACTCGTTACTTACACCACAAGTGCAGCCAACTTGCTTCTGCGCGAGATTGGTATCTGCCTATTCCTTGCATCTGTAGGTATCGCAGCCGGTAAGGACTTCGCTGCTACAGTGTTTAGCGAAACAGGTGCTTTGTGGGTACTTTATGGTTTCTTGATTACAATTATTCCGCTTTTGATTGTCGGCGTGCTTGCTCGCTGGCGCCACAAGCTCAACTATTGCACTATCATCGGTCTGCTTTCGGGTGCAACTACCGACCCACCAGCATTGGCTTATGCCAACAAGGTGGCAAGCAACGATGCTCCAGCCGTAGCATACTCTACCGTATATCCATTGACAATGTTCTTGCGTGTGATTACGGCTCAGTTGTTAGTGCTATTGCTTGCATAAGAGTGATGTGAAATGAATAAACTATGATATATTGCGATGCGGATGCTGTCAGAGATGGTAGCGATAAATCTGCATCGCTTTTTGTATATAAGAATGATGAAAAAATTATTTTTGCTTATGGCATTATCGATTATCGGCACGGCAGCATCGGTGGCACGCGATTCGGAGCGTTTGCAGCAGTTGTATGCGCGCCTTGGTGCGGTGGAGGTGAAGCATATCGGTGGCGAGGCTCCTCTCATCGGCATTACACCTACTGGTAGCCGAATGAGTTCGATTTCGAGAGCGTATGTAGATGCCGTGACAAGAGCTGGCGGTGTGCCAGTGATAATCGTTGCAGACACGTCGGCTCAGTATCTGCACGATGTGGTGAGCCGGCTTGATGGTGTGCTACTCACAGGCGGTGAAGACATAGCACCATCATATTTCGGAGAGGTGCCCATAGAGCAGCTTGGCGAAGTGGATTCGGTGCGCGACGTTGTGGAATTGAGTGTGACACGCCTTGCGGTAAATCGCAATCTGCCTATCCTTGGCATCTGCCGAGGCGTACAGGTGCTAAACGTGGCATTTGGCGGTACTCTCTATCAAGATCTTCCAGCACAGTTTGGTGGTGACGTTACGCATCATAGATTGTCGTCGGGCGAACGTGCAGTGCATTCTGTGGCACTCACAAAAGGCTCGGTGCTGCACACCTTGCTCGGAGTGGACTCGCTCGATGTGAATAGCTCGCATCACCAAGCCGTGAAAGATGTGGCAAAGGGGGCAAAAGTTTCTGCTATGAGTCCTGATGGGGTGGTGGAAGCCATCGACTTCTATCCAATACGCCGCATAATGGGCGTGCAGTGGCATCCCGAAGGTTTTCGCGGAAAGAATGCGTATATGAACAAAATATTCAGTCACTTCATAGATGAAGCACGCTTGTATAAGCACGCCCGTGCCCTTCATGCGAGAGTGCTGTCGGTAGATACCCACACAGATGCTCCGCTCGACTTTGAAGACGGCGTAGAAATAGGTCTGCGATGCGGCAACTGCGTGAATGTGCCAAAGATGCAAGAGGGTATGCTTGATTCGCAATTCCTTGCAGCCTATGTGGGTTCAGATAAACGAGTGACAGAGAATGGTAAGACCCGCCGTGTGGCTAAAGAACTCAATCAAGCCACCTTTGATGCGTGCCATAAAAAGGTGTTGAGCCTGATTTCAGAGACCTATAAGCAAGTGGAGCGCTACTCTGATGTGTGCGCTGTGGCAAACAGCGTAGACGATGTGACTCGCCTGAAGAGCGAGGGGAAAAAGGCGTTTTTTATTGGTGTGGAAAACGGCATAGGCATCGGCCGTGATTTGAAAAGGCTCAAAGAACTGAAGCGACAAGGCGTGAAATATCTCACATTGTGTCACACCTACGACAATCAGATTTGCAATTCCTCTACTCACACAGCCAATGCCGCGAAAGGACTTACGCCATTCGGAGTGAAGCTGGTGAAGGAGTGCAACAAATTGGGCATTATCATCGATCTATCGCATGCCAGCGAAGGCACATTCTGGGATGTGATGAAACTATCGAAGAAGCCTGTGATGTGCTCGCACTCTGGTGCACGTGCTTTGTGCGACAACGACCGTAATATCACCGACGCGCAACTGCGTGCGTTGGCCAAGAATGGCGGCGTGATACAGACAGTAGCCTATAGCGATTTCTTGAAGAAAGGCGGCGCTACGATAGAAGATTTCGTTAAGCACCTCGATTATATGGTGGGCGTGGCTGGCATCGACCATGTGGGCATTGGCACCGACTTTGATGGCGGTGGCGGTGTGCCTGGATTGATGGCCGACAACGATATGGTGAATATCACAATGCGACTGATAGAGATGGGCTACTCCGATAGCGACCTCGCAAAGATTTGGGGCGGCAATTTCTTCAGAGTGATGAGCGAAGTGGAGCGATAAACGTAATAGTCAACGGATGTTCCGGCAAACCCTTCTGCTACGGTTGTGCGGCGCAAAGGATGACAAGAAGCATCTTGTCAAAACCTATTGTTCAAAAATCAAATCTATAAGGTTTGCTTTTAATAAATTTACGAACTTTGTAAATTGAAAACAAAAAAGCAATTAACGAATTTAATAAATACCAATATGGAAAGTATTCTTGAGGGCCGCTCTAATCTTAAATCTGAAATTGAGAAAACGGCAGAAGTGGCTGGCTATCTGTGGCAAAACGGATGGGCTGAGCGTAATGGAGGTAACATCACAGTGAATATCACCGACCTTATCGATGATGAGGTGAGGGCGATGCCTGCCATCAGCGAAGTAAAGCAAATAGGCATCACATTGCCATATCTCAAGGGCTGTTATTTCTATTGCAAGGGTACGGGCAAGCGTATGCGCGATCTCGCTCGCAAGCCTATGGAGAATGGTTCGGTTATCCGTATACTTGACGATTGCGCAAGTTATGTGATAATTGCCGACAACGATGTTGCTCCTACAAGCGAGTTGCCAAGTCACTTAAGCGTTCATAATCGGATGATAGAGCGAGGATCGAACTATAGAGCTACATTGCACACGCATCCAATAGAACTTGTGGCAATGAGTCACAACAAGCAGTTTATGGGCAAGGATGTGCTTACAAACATTCTTTGGAGCATGATTCCTGAAACAAAGGCTTTCTGCCCGCTGGGACTCGGCATTGTGCCTTATGAGTTGCCTGGCAGTGTTAAGCTTGCTGATGCCACATTGGCAGAACTTGAAGACTACGATGTGGTGATGTGGGAGAAACATGGAGTGTTTGCTAAGGGACTTGATGCGATGGATGCTTTCGACCAGATTGACGTGTTGTCAAAGAGCGCAAAGATTTATATTAGTGCTAAGTGTATGGGCTTCGAACCAGATGGCATGACACAGCAACAGATGAAAGAAATGTCGGTGGCATTCAACTTGCCGAAATAATTAAGAAGCTATCATTTCACGATATGTTAAAAGCTGGAAACTACCTAATTGGTGGTTTCCAGCTTTTTTAGGTTATCATGCATCATAACCTGCGTTTCAACTAACACTTACTAAACTAACTATATAATTTGTGGTAGGAATGTTGAGAATACGAGGATGATAATCCCGATAATCAACACTGTAATGGTCTTATTGTTGCAGCCTTTCCATTCTTTGAGTATGATTCCCCAAACGTTGGAGAAGGTGACATTGAGCGCCATAAGAATGCAGAATGAGAGAGTCATCAGTGTTGGTGCTTCGGTGAGGAATCCTTTGCCCAACGACAATCCGAAGAATTGGCTGTACCACAATGCACCGGCGAGAAGGCAGAACATGATATTGTTGCCCCATACCGCTTTTTTCTTGTAGTCGCCCCATGTGTGGTTCTTATGGTTTTGATAGAAGCAATATGCAGCGTTTGTGACGAAGCCACCGATTGTTACAAGCATTGTTGCTGGCAATGTCTTGAAGATGTCAGGAGTGGCGTCTCCAAAGTTGATGTTTTTGCCAAATTCCAGTCCCACATTAAAGCATCCGCTCATAAAGCCAGCCAATATGGCGATAAACAATCCCTTAGAGAAATTAAATTCGTTGACAGTAGACTTTGTCCCTGACTCTAATAGGGTCTCAGCTTTCAGCAGGCCGGCATAGCCAATTACGCCAATGCCGAAGATCGTGACCACCACACCCATTATTACAGAGAATGTGAGTGAATCTATAGCATTTAGTTCGGGGAAGCAAATGTTGAGCAACAGAGGACCCATGATTGTGCCAAGACCTGCGCATGTGCCAAGTGCTATTGATTGTCCGAGAGCCACACCAAGATAGCGCATCGAAAGGCCGAACGTAAGGCCACCTACTCCCCAAAGGACGCCGAAGAATATGGTCATCCAAACATTAAAGGAAGGGGCGCTTGAGAATAGTTCAAACATGCTGTGTCCGTCTGGCACAGCAAGAAAAGCGCCAAGCAATGGAAGCAGCAACCAGGCGAAGACACCCTGAACTATCCAATAACTTTCCCAACTCCAATCTTTGATTTTATTGATTGGAACATAGCTGCTGGATTGACAAAACGCTCCAGCGGCTATGATAAGTAATCCGATGATTGTGTTCATTATCTCTTAGAAGTTACGTCAGCAACATATTGGTCGATATCGGCGATGAAGCTTTGTCCCACTGGCACGTCGTTGCGTAGGCAGAATTCATCGTATACTGCTTGCCATGGCATTGCCTTCTGTTCCTCGATGAGAGTGAGCACTTTGTAGCCTTCGCCTGCAAGTTCGAGTTTTGAGATTGTTTCCTTAGGCTCGAGCAGGGAACGCAACATGCACTTTTGGGCAGCGCGCGAACCGATAACGTAGGCACCGATACGGTTGATAGAGCCATCGAAGAAGTCAAGGCCATAGTGTACGCGGTCGAGAGCATCGGCGCGAACAATCTCAGAGAACAACTCTTGTGTAGGGTCGTCCATAATTGTCACGTGGTCGGAATCCCAGCGCACTGGGCGAGAAACGTGAAGCATCAATTCGTTGATGAAAGGAAGCACGGCAGAAACCTTGTCGGCTGGCGACTCTGTTGGGTGATAGTGGCCAGTGTCGATGGTGAGCAACTTATTGTTTTGTGCTGCATAGGCTGTGTAAAAGTCGTGAGAACCTACAGTAAACGATTCAAGACCGATGCCAAACACCTTGCCCTCGATGCTGTCTTTCATCATTGGAAGTTTTTTCTCGAAGATCTCGTCGAGCGACTTTTTCAGTGTGTTGCGATATAGTGCGTGGTTGACAGAGACATCCTTGCAGCCATCGTGCACCCAAAGGTTCATGATACAAGGGTCGTTTTGGGCTTCACCCATAGCATTGGCGATGTCGCGGCAACGCTTAGTGTGCTCTACCCAGAATTGACGGATGCCTTCATCTGGGTTTGCCAATGAAAGATTGCCCGATTTTGGGTGAGAGAAGCTTGTAGAGTTGAAGTCGAGTTTAGTGTCGTTGTCTTTTGCCCAGTCTATCCATGATTGGAAATATTCCACAGTCACCTCGTCGCGATCTACTACTTTGCCCTTGAAGTCGCCATAGATTTCGTGGAGATTCAAGCGGTGGTTGCCAGGTATGAGGCTTTTAGCCTTGAGGATGTCTTGGCGAAGTTCGTCGATATTGCGTGCAGCGCCAGGAAAATTGCCGGTAGATTGGATGCCACCCGACAAAGCACCTGCTTGTGTTTCAAAGCCCTTAACATCGTCGGCTTGCCAGCAGTGTAGCGATAGATGGAAGTCTTGCAATTGCTTCAATACCTTTTCTGTGTCAACGCCAATTTCGGCATAACGCTCTTTGGCTATTTCGTAAGCCTTTGTTACTAATTCTGTATTCATATTAGTTATATTTTTTGTGATTAGAGTTATTATTTTGTCAAATTAAGGAATTTCTCATAAGCGGTGTTCCAAACATCCTGGTCTTGTGGTTCAAAAGCCTCCAGCTCGATGCTATTGGCAATGATGGCACGCATCTGCCAAATGTCGTCGACCAGTCTGGCAGCCTTGGCTTGCAGCATGATGTTGCCAATGGCAGTACATTCTTGTGGACCAGCCAACACCTTTACACCGCAAGAGTTGGCGGTAAATTGGTCGAGAAGTTCGTTTTTCGATCCTCCGCCGATGATGTGCAAAGCATCAATGTCGAAGTCGGCAAATTCTTTGAGCCAAGTGAATACTTGACGATAGCGCAAAGCTAAAGAATCGAAGATGCATCGGCAAGTCTGTGCATAACCCACGGGTTCTGGCTGATTGGTGCGGCGGCAGTATTGGTTGATAGCGTCGACCATAGATGCAGGGTTGGCAAAAATCTCATCATCGGGATTGATGATGCTGCGGAATGGCTCGCATTTTATTGCTGCGTTCATTAGTTCTCTGTGGCCCAGGCCTTCGGCGTCTTTCCATTCCTTGCGACAGCGCTCGTATATCCACATGCCGCAGATGTTTTTCAAGAAGCGGGTGGTGTTGTCGATGCCGCCCTCGTTGGTGAAGTTGAGACTGAAGCTACGGTCGCTGATGATTGCATGCTTCGTTTCAATACCCATCAGACTCCAAGTGCCGCTGCTGAGGTAGGCAAACTTTTCGTCTTTGGCAGGAACAGCCGCTACGGCACTACCAGTGTCGTGACCTGCAACCGCTATAACCGGAATGGCTCCAAGACCTGTGATTTTTTGCACCTCTGGCGTGAGAGTGCCAATCAGGGTGGCAGGGTTTGCCATTTCGCCAAATTGGCGGCGCTTTAGCCCAACGCTCTTAATGAGCGAAGCGTCTAAATCGTGGGTGCGAGGATTGAGCATCTGTGATGTGGATGCGATGGTGTATTCGCACACAGCTTTGCCAGTGAGCATATAGCTTAGAGCATCAGGCACGAACAATATTTTTTCGGCATTATTTAGAGCCACGTCGCCAGCCTGCTCCATGGCGTAGAGTTGGAATAGAGAATTGAAATTCATAAACTGTATGCCGGTGATGTCGTAAACTTTCTCTTTTGGCATGCGATTGCTGAAGTATTCCTCCATCTTGCCAATGGTGTGAGGGTCGCGATAGGAGATAGGGTTGCTCAATATTTTGCCGTTTTTGTCGATGCACACAAAGTCTACGCCCCAAGTGTCGATGCCGATGCTTTGGATTGGGATATTTCTCTTAGCTACAAGCTTCAGGCCGTTTATAATCTCGTTGTAAAGGGCGAAAATATCCCAATAGAAATGTCCGCATGTCTCAATGAGGTTATTGTCGAAACGTGTGAGTTCTTCGAGCGCTATCTTTCCATTCTCGATAGTGCCTATAATAGTTCTGCCGCTTGTAGCTCCAAGGTCGACAGCAAAGAAGTGTGGCTGTGTCATCTTTTTCGGGGATATTTAGTTTTGTTGTTTAGTTTATGTGTCGGCAAAGGTAGTCTATAACGCAAGGTTGGTAACATTATTATTTGATATTAGTCCATTAAGTTTTGAGATAGAGCGGTTGGTTATTGTGATAAAAGAGAGAATAATTTTGGGATTATTTCTATTCTTGTTATATTTGCGATGAAACATAAAACCTTTATGTTGCGAATGATTAATACAGAATTTAATACCCAAACGATATGCAGATAAGTAAATACTTGGTTGCTAATTCGAGAGACTCGCAATGGGGGCTCACCGTGAGCACCGTGGGTTATGAAGAGATCGGAGCGAACGATTCTTACCCTACGCGAGGACATGCCGATGGCTACTATTTCGATGTAGACAAGGGGCGTGTGCTCAACGAATATCAGTTGCTATATATTACAGAGGGAGAAGGTGTCTTCAACTCCCTTCATGCTAAGGATGTGGCACTGAAGGCCGGCAATCTGTTTCTTCTTTTTCCTGGCGAATGGCACAGTTATCATCCTACGGGCAAGCAAGGATGGAAGTGCTATTGGATTGGGTTTAAGGGGAAGAATGTAGATGACCGTGTGAAGATGGGTTTTCTAGCCATCGACAAGCCAATATATAATGTGGGATTTAGTGCCGATATCGTGCGTCTCTATGAGGAGGCTTATAAGCGAGCTCAGGAGGAAGCCCCTTATTCGCAGCAGATATTGGCTGGCATTGTGAATCACCTTGTGGGATTGATGTATGCCCTTGAGCGCAACATCGAATTGTCGAAAGACCACACTAGAGTGGATATGATAAATCATGCGCGACTGAGAATACGCGAGACGCTTGAGGCAGACATTACCATTCAGCAGATAGCCAAAGAACTTGGCACAAGTTATAGCAACTTCCGCAAGCTGTTTAAGGAGTTTACGGGCATATCGCCGTCGCTCTACCAGCAAGACCTGCGCTTGCAGCGAGCCAAGGAATTGCTTTCGTCAACCTCGCTGAGCATTAAGGAGATTGCCTATCGTCTGCGCTTTGAGTCGCCCGACTATTTCTCTTCGAAGTTTAAGATAAAAACGGGCATGAAGCCAAGCGAATTTAGAAACATATAATGATAGACTATAGTTATGTGGGTGAAAAAACTACAGCCGGCACTCAATGAGCGTCGGCTGTAGTGGTTCTTATCATTGCCTGATGTTCAATGTAAAGACGCGGTAAAAAAATGGGTGTTTTTAGATGTCGTCGTCTTTATGTTCTTTGCGGCGTGACTCCTTTTTCCCTTCGGAACTGCTGGTGTCCTTTTCCTCTTTGATGTCGATTTCTTCGCCTTTAAGGTCGAATACGCGATATTCGAGGTAGGCGAGAGATTGGTTAGGCACGATTTTAAATCCGAAGCCATATTCCATACGCCAGCGTGTGTATAGGGAAATAAGTCCACGCTTAATGTAGGCATTCACAAACGGATGCACATACATTTTGAATTTTTTGACTTTTAAGTTGTTGACCAAGAAGTCAAGTTTGTCCTTAATCACATCGGTGAATAGCAGAGGTGATTGCACCTCGCCCTTGCCGTGGCAAGAAGGGCAGGTTTCGCTAGTGACGATATCGAGAGCCGGGCGCACACGTTGACGCGTGATTTGCATCAACCCGAATTTGCTCAGTGGAAGGATGTTGTGGCGCGCACGGTCGCCAGCCATAGCCACCTTCATGTGGTCGTAGAGCGCCTGGCGATGCTCAGATTGTGCCATATCGATAAAGTCGATAACGATGATGCCTCCCATATCGCGCAGCCTGAGTTGTCGGGCTATTTCGTCGGCAGCCCGCAGGTTGACGTCTAAGGCGTTGCTCTCTTGGGAGTCGGAATTTTTCGACCTATTGCCCGAGTTTACGTCGATGACGTGTAGGGCTTCGGTGCTCTCAATGATAAGATAGGCACCCGACTTAAACGATACTGTTTTGCCAAACGAAGTCTTGATCTGCTTAGTGATGTTGAAGTGATCGAAGATAGGGATGTCGTTGGCATAAAGCTTTACAATATCGCTGCGGTTGTTGGCTATCAGACTCACATAATTGAAAATCTGGTCGTAAACGCCAGCATCGTTCACATAGATGTTCTCAAAAGAAGGACTGAAAATGTCGCGAATCACGCTCACTGCACGGCTTTCTTCCTCGTAGATTAGAGAAGGTGCTTCGAGTGTTTGCGCCTTTGCAAGGGCTTCTTCCCAGCATTTTTCCAAAGTCTTCAGTTCGTTGTTGAGCTCTGCCACCTTTTTGCCTTCGGCAGAAGTTCTCACGATTACGCCAAAATTCTTAGGCTTGATGCTCTCGATGATTTGGCGAAGGCGGTATTTTTCCTCCGACGATTTGATTTTCTGCGATACTGAAATCTTGTTGTTGAAAGGAATCAGCACGAGGAAGCGTCCGGTGAAAGAAATCTCTGTTGTCAGACGCGGACCCTTAGAAGAAATTGGTTCTTTTGCGACTTGCACGATTAGTTTCTTTCCGAGGGAGAGTACATCGGTGATTGTGCCGTGCTTGTCAATGTCGGGGAGTGTGCTCGCTTTGGAGATGTTTGGCACTTGGCGGGTGTCGCTGAGTGCTTTGTCCAAAAATTGAGAATAAGTGTTGAATTGTGAGCCTAAATCAAGGTAATGAAGAAAAGCGTCCTTCTCATAGCCTACATTCACAAATGCGGCATTAAGCCCGGGCATCAGTTTCTTTACCTTGGCAATGTAGAGGTTACCCACAGCAAACGACACGTTTCGTGTCTCTTGTTGCAATACCACCAGGCGCCCGTCTTCAAGAAGGGCTGTGGATATGTGGGTCGGGGTTACATCAACTACTAATTCGCTTTTCATTGCTGATAGTTAATCTATTAACATAAAATGTGAATGTCACGTTGTGATTGGGCTATTGCCCAATCGGTCACTCTCGCAACGGTGACACTCGATTCATTTGCTGATATAGAAAGTTCTCATCATAAGTCTTTCGCTCAAGTCACATGCTTTGCGCTTAAAATCCTAAATCTGCCGCATAAAACGGTGTTTTTTTATAAAGCACAAAGAACAAACGAGAGTTAGAGAATTCATATAAGATATTATGTGTTCCTATCATCTTGTTTGTTCTTTATATGACTTAATCAGAAAGTAAGAAATAATTATTTCTTCTTATGACGATTCTTTCTAAGTCTCTTTTTGCGCTTGTGCGTAGCCATCTTGTGGCCTTTTCTTTTCTTTCCGCTTGGCATAGTTGTACTTAGTTAAAGGGTTAATAATAATATTCTTTAAAAACTTATACTATTGTTGCTCGTTTTACCGAACACTTTCAAGTAAATTACTTCTTTACTTGTTCCATGAACACCTTAGCTGGCTTGAATGCAGGAATCTTGTGCTCAGGAATGATGATAGTGGTGTTCTTAGAGATGTTGCGAGCTGTCTTTTGCGAACGAGTCTTAGTGATGAAGCTACCGAAGCCTCTAAGATATACGTTTTCTTCGTTTGCAAGAGAGTCCTTAACGATCTCCATGAACTTTTCTACTGTTTCAAGGACAGAAGCTTTGTCAATACCAGTAGACTTTGAAATTTCGTTTACGATGTCTGCTTTAGTCATTGTTTTCTATTTATTTTATTATAATTTGTATACGTTTAGTGCAAAAATATAACGGATGATTATTTCCACAAAAAATAACATCCATTATAACAATCGAAAAACGCTGAAAAAGGGCATTTCGATTTTAGCAGTGCAAATATCGCAATAATTTTTGACTTTGCACTAATAATCAGGCATTTTTTATTTGAAAAACATAAAATAGTTGCGTCTTAATGGCTTTTTGCATAAGATTTTTAAAAGATGTGGTGATTGTGCAAAGAGGTTGGGAGCGTTTTTGTGTAGTACGGGGGAATTTCTCCGAAACGGGGCGTTAATACAAATTATAGTAGTAACTTTGCATGCGTAAAAGTAGAAATTGATAATAGCAAAAGAACGATAATTTGAAATGAAGAATAAGTTTACGATGCCATTTGTGGTAATGGCAATGATGTTCACCGTGTTTTTGATACTTGCTAACTTGATGGAAGTGAAAGTGGTGAAGATTGGTTTCCTCACGGCTACGGCTGGACTTACGGTTTTCCCGGTTTCATATATACTTAATGACTGCATCGTGGAGATATATGGTTTTGCCAAGGCGCGATTTGTGATATGGATGGGATTCTTCCTTAATTTAATATTTGTGGTGTTTCTGCAGGTGTGCGTGGCTCTGCCTGGCGAACCCACTTGGACCGGTCAGGAAGCCGTGGCGCAAGTGTTTGGCAACACTCCTCGCATATTGCTGGGTAGTTTCTTGGCGTTTGTGGTGGGCTCGATGGTGAATGCCTATGTGATGAGCAAGATGCGTCACCGCGATGGCGACAAGCGATTCTCGTTTCGCGCCATATTGTCGACGGTGTTTGGCGAATCGGCCGACTCGTTGATATTTTTCCCTATAGCGTTTGTTGGCATATTGCCGCTTAGCACTATCGTTACGCTGGTGTGGACACAGGTGGTGCTGAAGACGATGTATGAGATTATCGTGCTTCCAGTCACCATTCGTGTGGTGAAGCGCCTGAGAAAGATTGAGGGTGTGAGCGAAGTGGAAGAAGACATTGATTATAAATGGTGGAAAGTGTTTAAGATATGATTGATAAGAGAGAGATAAAGACAGTGTTTGTTGATATCGACGACACTGTGTGGTGGTTCACCGAAAACAGCAAGGTGTCGCTGCGCCATGTGTATGATGCTTTTGATCTGCAGCATTGCGAGCCGAGTTATGAGGCATTTCGCGACATTTATTTGGAGAAGAACCATGAATTGTGGCTGCTCTATCACCATGGCAAGATTAACAAGGATTATCTGATAACCGAGCGCTTCAGATACACACTGGAAAAGATTGGTATCACTGGTGATTTGCAGCAGTTGGCTGAAAAAATCGACAATGAGTATCTTGATTTCTTGGGACGGCAGAAGCTGGTGGTGCCTGGCGCGAAGGAGATGCTTGAATATCTGGGCAAACACTATGCGGTGCATGCCTTGAGCAACGGGTTTAAGGGTACGCAGGAACGCAAACTCGCTTCGGGGGGTGTAGACCACCTTATTGATAAGGTGATAATCTCAGATAATTGCGGCTACACCAAGCCTATGCGCGGAATCTTTGACTATGCTTTGCGTGAATGCGGCTGTAGCGTTGATGAAGTGGTGATGATTGGCGACAATGCTGATGCCGACATTCGTGGTGCTCACGATGCCGGTTGGAAAACCATCTATTTCAACATCCACGGCACAGCACCAAGCGATGTGGCAGATGCTGAGATAAACTCTCTTGATGAGGTGAAGAATCTGTTGTGATAGATAGGGGTGGTGTGTCAGTCTTCGAACGACACTCCGCCCACGTCGCTGAGGCGGGTTCTCAGCGCAGGTGCTTTGTCGGCGTCGAGTTCTACGGTCATTGAGCAAGAGTTGTCGAAAATCTGCGACACTATGCGTAGGTCTTCGCTCTTGATGATTTTCATGATGTCGTTCATGCTGAGGTAGGGAAACGAGAATGTCACCGATGCTTGTTCGTGACATTCCAGTATCTCGCCGGCGCGAATGGCTTCGGCAGCGGCTTCACGGTAGGCTACAATCAGGCCCGAAGTGCCGAGTTTGATGCCTCCGAAATAGCGAATCACCACAATCACAATGTTGGTTAGCTCAAAAGAGTTGATTTGACCAAGAATCGGTTTGCCGGCGGTGCCAGAAGGCTCGCCGTTGTCGTTTGAGAGGTATTCGCTTCGGTCGGTGCCAATCATATAAGCCCAACACACATGGCGTGCGTCGTGATAGAGGTTTTGATATTTTTTGATTACGGCTTTGGCTTCTTCGGCAGTTTGTACGGGTTCGGCAAAGGAGATGAATTTGCTCATCTTCTCTTTGTATAGTCCTTGTGAGATGCCCTTGATAGTCTTGAAGAAGTCGCTCATGAGTGTGTCGGTGTGATTGTTTTCTAAATTTTGGTGCAAAGTTAATCTTGAAAAAACTAATGTGCAAGTTGAAGCGGGGTTAATAGGTGCTTGTGCAAAAAATCGGGCGAAAAATGGCGGCCGTACCGAGAATTGTTTTTAATTTTGTATCCACTAAAAGAAAAAATAACACGAATAATTTAAAAATAGGTAAAAGTAAATAGTTATGGCACAATGGTTTGAATGCAAAGTAAAATACGATAAGAATACAGGTGATGCAACAGTGAAGTCGGTGAGCGAATCATATTTGGTTGACGCACTGTCGTTTACTGAGGCAGAAGCACGTATTATTGAGGAGATGCAAGTGTATATCTCTGGCGAATTTAAGGTTGATTCGGTGAAGCGCGTGCGCATGAGCGAAATCTTTTTTGATGAAGACGGCGATAAGTGGTATAAAGCTAAGGTGAACTTCATCACCATAGACGAACGTAAGGGTGTGGAGAAGCGTACAAGCTGCTATATGTATGTGCAGGCTTCGGAATTTGCAAAGGCATTGCAAAACCTTATGGAAGGCATGAAGGGTACAATGAGCGATTTCGAAATTGCGTCGATCACCGAGACTATGATTCTCGACGTGTTTAAGGAAGACCTTAGCGGAGCAAAGGCTGAATAAACTAAAAAATAAAGATATGTCGATTGCAGATGAAGTGAGAAGGATTGCTTCAGAATTGCCATCGGGAGTGAAATTGGTGGCAGTGTCGAAGTTTCATCCTGTAGAAAAATTGATGCAGGCCTATGATGCAGGCCAGCGACTTTTCGGCGAGAGCCGAGTGCAAGAATTGGCGCAGAAGGTGGGTGCTATGCCGAGCGATGTGCAGTGGCACTTTATAGGACATTTGCAAACCAATAAGGTGCGCCAGCTCGTGCCGCATGTGCATCTGATACACAGTGTTGACTCACTTAAGTTGCTTCAGTGCATCAACAAGGAGGCTGCCCGCATTGATAGGGTGGTGGATGTGCTGCTTCAGGTGCATGTGGCGCAAGAGGTTGAGAAATTTGGCTTCGCCATAGACGAGCTTGAGGCTCTTGCAAACGAAGGCCAATTGGCTGCGATGCCTAATGTGCGAGTGGTGGGATTGATGGCAATGGCCACCAATACCGACGACGAGGCAGAAATCCGTAAGGAATTCGCCGAGGCGCATCGTGCGTTTGAGTATCTCAAGCAAGGCTGCTACCGCAACAATGCGGAGTTTTGCGAACTCAGCATGGGCATGAGCGACGACTATCATTTGGCGATAGCCGAAGGCTCTACGATGGTGAGAATAGGCACTACCATATTTGGAATAAGGGAGTATTGAACCCAAATTGGTCATTAGGTCGTATATGTGAAAAAAACTACTGCTTGGAGTCTTTCGGCTTTTATAAGGCATCTTTTGCTTGTTTTTAACTCGCAATAGCTTGCTATTACTCATTAAAAATCAATCAAAATCTGCACTTCTAAAATTCCGAAATCCTGCCAAACCCTAATGCCCGAATTGGGTTGAAAAAGGACAATTTTTCGCTCCCTTTTTCTCTTTTGTGTGTAGTTTATAGCCAAATTCAAAAAAAAAGACTAACTTTACAAGTGAAATGTGTAGGCGTATAACCTTATCACTAAATGCTTTGTGTATATTGTAACGCTAAACCTAAAAAATAATTAACTAAATATCAATAATATAACAAAATTTAAGATGAGTAACAAAACAAAACAATGGGGCGCAATCTTAGTGATGATTGCTCTTTTTGCAATGATCGCTTTTGTGACCAACTTGTGTTCGCCGATGGCTGTTATCGTTAAGAACCAATTCGGTGCAAGTAACTTCCTTTCCCAAATAGGCAACTATGGCAACTTTATGGCTTACCTTGTAATGGGTGTTCCTTCAGGTATCCTTATCAAGAAGATGGGTTATAAGAAGACTGCTCTTTTGGCTTTGATTGTAGGTATCGTGGGCATCCTCGTGCAATGGCTTAGCGGCTCTATGGGCTTTGCCGTTTATTTGATTGGTGCATTCATTTCAGGCTTCTGCATGTGTATGCTTAATACTGTAGTTAACCCTATGCTTAACCTTCTCGGTGGTGGCGGTAACGAAGGCAACCAATTGATTCAAATCGGTGGTGTGTTTAACTCTACAGCTGCTGTGGCAGTGTACATTATCATGGGTGCATTGATTGGCGATGCCGCAAAGGCAAAAATCTCTGACGCTACTCCAGCGTTGATGATTGCGCTTGCTATCTTCGTTGTGGCATTCATTGTAATCCTCTTCACTAAGATTGAAGAACCACAAAAGATTGAAAAGGAAGAAGAAAAGGTTGCTGAAAAACCAAAATACTCAGCATTCTCATTCCGTCACTTCAAGCTTGGTATCATTGCTATCGCATTCTACGGTGCAGTGGAAGTGGGCCCTCCAACATACATCCTTCAATATTTGACTTCGGCAACCGATGCTGCTACTCCAGGCCTTGCAATGGACGCTGGTTATTGCGGCACTCTTGGTGCTATCTATTTCTTGCTTATGCTCATTGGCCGTTTCGTAGGTGGTGTAGTAGGTGGAAAAGTTTCTTCAAAGGGCATGATTTCGTTTGTAAGCACTACAGCCGTAATCCTTTTGGCTTTGGGTATCGTGTTGCCTACAGATATCACTGTTAGCATTCCTGGTATCGACTATGCAAATCTTGTGTTGGTATGGGGTAGCATTCCAGTTGGCATCTTGATGTTCTTACTCGTAGGTCTTTGCGCTTCAGTGATGTGGGGCGGTATCTTCAACCTCGCTACAGAAGGCCTTGGCAAGTACACCGCAGTTGCTTCGGGTGTGTTTATGACAATGGTGTTTGGTTTCGCAGTGATGGTGGGTATTCAAGGTCTTGTGGCTGACATTACTGGCAGCTATCTTGCGAGCTTCTTCGTGCCATTGGCATGCGCTGCTTACATCTTGTTCTTCGCTCTCGTTGGCTCGAAGAACGTCAACACCGACATCCCTGTGGAATAATCATACAAAGCATATTTTGCGGAGATTTCCGCGGTAAATCATAGCATCGGCATCTGGAAATTTATTTGTTTCCGGGTGCCGATGTCCTTTTTTGTGGTTTTGACCTATTTTGCGTGAATATAGATGATAAATTTTTAGTCGGATAGAACAAGTTATATGAATATAAGTGTTATATTTGTAGTAGATTTGATATGGTGCGTAGAAATATATTCAAACAAATAAATATGGCAATAAATGTATATGAAAGAGCAGCAAATAACATAAGAATACTTGCTGCATCTATGGTAGAAAAAGCAAAGTCGGGACACCCGGGTGGTTCTATGGGCGGTGCTGATTTCGTAAATGTGCTTTATTCTAAGTTTTTGGTAACAGACCCAAACGACCCAATGTGGTTTTCTCGTGACAGATTCTTCCTTGATCCAGGTCACCAGTCACCAATGTTGTATGGCGTTTTGGCGCTGACAGGTAAATATTCGATAGAAGATTTGCAACAATTCCGTCAATGGGGTAGCGTCACTCCTGGTCACCCAGAAGTTGACCCAATGCATGGCGTGGAAAACACGTCTGGTCCGTTGGGCCAAGGTCATGTGATGGCAGTGGGCGCAGCTATTGCTGAGCGCTTCTTCGTGGCTCGTTTCGGCGAGGTGTGGGCACATAAGACCTATGCATTTATTTCCGACGGTGGTGTGCAAGAAGAAATCTCGCAAGGTGCTGGCCGTATCGCCGGTTATCTTGGCTTGAACAACTTAATCATGTTCTACGACAGCAACTCAGTGCAATTGTCAACCGACTGCGACGCTGTTTCTGCTGAAGACACTGCTGCAAAATATCGCGCATGGAACTGGAACGTGATTGAGATTGACGGCACTGACGCAAACGCGTTGATCGGTGCTCTTGAAACTGCTAATGCTGAGCAAAAACGTCCAACCCTGATTATCGGTGAGACAATTATGGGTAAGGGTTGCGTGACTGCCGACGGCGAAAACTTTGAAGGTAAGTGCAGCACACACGGACAACCATTGAGCTCATCTGGTGCTTCCTATGAAAAGACAGTGGAAAATCTTGGCGGCGATGCTGCAAATCCATGGGCGATTTTCCCAGAAGTGGCCGACCTCTATGCTAAGCGTGCCGAAGAACTCAAGCGCATCGTGGCTGAGCGTAAGGCTGCACAAGAGGCTTGGGCTGCTGAAAATCCAGATGCTGCTAAGACTTTGAATGATTATATAGCTGGTAAGGTGGCAGATATCGACTATTCTGCTATTACTCACAAGCCAAATGTTGCCACTCGCACTGCGTCGGCTGATGTGCTGAAGGTGCTTGGCGAAAAGGTTGGCAATATGGTGGTATCGTCGGCCGACTTGGCTAATAGTGATAAGACTGAAGCATTCTTGAAGGTGGTTGGCGCATTTGCTCCACGCGATTTCCGCGGCGCATTCTTGCATGCAGGTGTGTCGGAATTGACAATGACAGCCATCATGAACGGTATGGTGCTTCATGGTGGTATGATTTGCGCTTGCGCTACATTCTTCGTGTTTAGCGATTACATGAAGCCGGCAGTGCGTATGTCGGCATTGATGCAATTGCCAGTGAAATTCGTTTGGTCGCACGACGCATTCCGCGTGGGCGAAGACGGACCTACTCACGAACCAGTTGAGCAAGAGGCTCAAATCCGTTTGCTCGAAGAATTGAAGAACCACGCAGGTCGCAACAGCGTGCTTGTGCTTCGTCCTGCCGATGCTGCTGAGGCCACAGTGGCTTGGAAGATGGCTATGGAGAATACTCTCACTCCAACAGCGTTGATTCTTTCACGTCAAAATGTAGTTGACCTTCCTGCAATGAATGGCAACCGTTATGAGGAAGCATTGCAAGCCCAAAAGGGTGCTTATGTGGTGCTTAAGGCTGAGAATCCTGATGTGGTGCTCGTGGGTAACGGCTCGGAAGTTGCTACACTTGTGGCTGCCAACGAATTGCTCCAAGCTAAGGGCTTGAAGGCACAAATCGTTTCTGTGCCATCAATCGGCTTGTTCTTCAACCAAAGTGAAGAATATCGCAAGGAGGTTATCCCAGAAGGCGTGAAGGTATTTGGTCTCACTGCAGGTTTGCCTTCTACTCTCTATCGTGTGGTAGGAGCAAACGGCATTGTGTATGGCTTAGACCACTTCGGCGCATCGGCTCCATATAAGGTGCTTGATGAAAAGTTTGGTTTCACAGCCGACAATATTGCCAAGGAAATAGAGCTATTTCTTAAAAAATGTAACTAATTAAAATTGTGCGAATGAAAATAATTTAAGAAAAATCGCAAAAAATATATTAACTATTAGTGCGTTATTCGAAATTATTTGTAAATTTGCACAAAATGTTTTTGAAATAAAAGGTAAATTTAACATAAATATTTTAATTCAAAATCTATGAAAAAGATTGCTTTGATTGCTGCATTATGCGCAATGGCGGTTTCTTCTGTGAACGCACAAGAAGTTACCTATGTAGAAGATCCTGCACAAGGTTATCTTCTTAACAATTTTAAGGACAACTGGTTTATCCAACTTGAAGGTGGTGCTGGTGTTCTGATGAGTCCAAACGACAAGAGTGTTGATAAATTTGGCGATCGCATTGGTTATTCATTCCAATTGTCAGTCGGCAAATGGTTCTCTCCAGTAGTAGGTGTCAGAGGTGGTGTTGATTTGTATCTCGTAAAAGGTGCTGCTAAGGGTTTAAGCAATGACCTTGGTATCCGTCCAGATCTGAATTATGCTGACGGTAGCGATATGCTTTCTCAAAAGGCTGTGCAAGTTGGTCCTACTTTTGACGTAATGCTCAACCTTACTAACTGGTGGTGTGGCTACAAACCAAACCGTGTTTACAATGGTATCCTTTATTTGGGTGCTGGCGTAAACTTCGTTACTGCTAAGGATCCAAGAGAAGATAAGTGGTCATTTGATTATGCTGACTCTCACAACTTGAGCATGCGTCTCGGTTTGTTGAACAAGTTTGCCGTTTCAAAGCGCGTTGACATTCTTCTTGACTTGCGTTGCGACTTGGTTCAAGAACACTTCGATACTGAAAAGACTCGTAACTTGTATGCTGCTGCATTGGTAGGTCTTGGTTACAACTTCGGTAAGACTGAATGGAAGGCTCCTGTCACAGCTGTATGCCCAACTTGGAAGTACACCGATGCTGAAGGTGATGCATTGGCTGCACGCTTGCAAGCTGCTGAAGCTAAGATTGCTGACCTCGAAAAGCAACTTCGCGACTGCTTGAACCGCAAGCCAGAAGTAGTTGAGAAGGACGATGCTCCTTTGGCTACTATCTACTATCCAATCGGCAAGTCTAAGATCACTGGTGTTAACACCAAGATTGTAAACGCTGTTGCTAACCTTATGAAGGAATCAGACAAGAACTACGTTCTTACTGGTTGGGCTGACAACTACACTGGTAGCGATAAGATCAATGCTAAGCTCCGCAAGGACCGTGTGAACGGCGTTAAGAAGGCTCTCGTTAAGAAGGGTGTAAAGGCTGATCGCCTCGATGCTCAAATTAACGATGGTAACCTTACTAAGTTTGGCGCTAAGAGTGCATCGCTTGACCGTGCTGTAACTATCAACGAAGCTAAGTAAGATAAGATATAAAGAATAAGGGTTCAGTGTTGGGTGGATGCTTGTAAAAGTGTTTCCTGCACTGAACTTTTTCTTTTTCTTATAAAAATACTACGAAAAATAACTGATAAAGAATAGAAATATGAAAAAGTTTACTTTACTTTTTGCCATGATTCTTGCCACTGCAGGGTTTGCAGCTAATGCGCAAGAGGTGACTTATGTAGAGGATCCTTCACAAGGCTTGCTCATCAATAAGGCGCCAAACAACTGGTTCTTGAACATAGAAGCCGGTGCTAATGTATTTATGAGTCCTAATGACACACACGTTGACAAATTCACTAATCGTATCGGCGGTTCGTTTGATCTGAAGTTAGGTAAGTGGTTCTCTCCAGTATTTGGTGTGAGAGCTGGTGCTTCGGCATTCCTTGCAAAGGGCGCTGCTGACGGCTTTATGCATGATCGTGGTGATATGGGTCTTCGTCCAGATCTCAACATCACAGAGGACGGCTATTTTGCTCAGAAGGTATGGTATGTTGGTCCTCAAATCGACGCTTTGCTCAACCTTACTAACTGGTGGTTGGGTTATAAGCCAGAACGCGTTTATAACGGTATCTTCTACTTGGGTACTGGTGTTTATTTCCCATTTGCAAAGGCTGGTGCTGCAAATAATATGTATGTTGACCGTGAAGTTGCAGACCTTAGCAACGATGCTAAGTGGAAATATGCTCGTTCAAGAAGCTTGAATGTTCACCTTGGTATATTGAATAAGTTTGCCGTTTCAAAGCGTGTTGACATCCTTTTGGACGTTCGCTTCGACTATATCCAAGCAAACTTCGACGATATCGTGGATACTCGTAACTGTAACTTGAATGTATTGCTCGGTCTTGGCTATAACTTCGGCAAGACTACATGGAACGGCCCTACAACTGCTGTATGCCCAACATGGAAGTACACCGATGCTGAAGGTGATGCTTTGGCTACTCGCTTGCAAGCTGCAGAGGCTAAAATCGCTGACCTTGAAAAGCAACTTCGCGACTGCTTGAACCGTAAGCCAGAAGTGGTAGAAAAGGACGACAATGCTCCTTTGGCTACTGTATATTTCCCAATTGGAAAGACTGCTATCACTGGTGTTCAAGGCAAGGTTGTGAATGCTGTTGCTGAGGTGATGAAGGAATCTGATAAGGAATACTTGCTCACTGGTTGGGCTGACAACTACACTGGTAACGATAAGATTAACACTCGCCTCCGCAAGGGCCGTGTTGCTAACGTTAAGAGTGCTCTTGTTAAGAAGGGTGTTAAGGCAGATCGTCTTGAAACAACTATCAATGATGGCAACCTTACTAACTTCGGTGCTAAGTGCGCATCACTCGACCGTGCTGTGACAGTTCACGAAAAGAAGTAAGACATCAGCGGGGAATTTCCCGGGTAAATAATAAAATTGACGCATCGGAGCATCCTGCTTCGGTGCGTTGATTGTTTTTTGTGGTGACGGTATCAATTTGCGTTGTAAGAGCAAATCATCGTGCAAGTAAGCTGGAAAAGATTGAGGGACTACAACAACTGATGTTGCAGCCCCTCTCTAGTGAAGTGTTTCGTAAACTAATTAGGGACATTCAGTAAATGTCCCCAAAAATAAGATGGCATATGAAGTGATT
>ERZ780141.343-NODE-343-length-36841-cov-8.377997_pt1 | contig 36841 bp, 33 predicted proteins | sample MGYA00433080_ERZ780141 | MGnify/ENA primary metagenome ERZ780141 (study PRJEB29588, sample SAMEA2154047) | human gut metagenome | biome: human gut; feature: human-associated habitat; material: faeces | place: Denmark | collected 2008/2010 ... | reverse complement strand
TTTCGGTTTTTATAAGGCATCTTTTGCTTGTTTTTAATTCGCAATAGCTGGCTATTACTCTTTAAAAATCAATCAAAAACAACGCTTCTAAAATCCCAAAATACATTCAATCCCTAATGAGCGGATTGTGTTAAATACATATTTCACTACAAAAAAGGTGATTTAGAACACTATACTACAATCATTCTTTTATAACTTTGCATCGAAAAATCCAGCAATACACTATTATGCATAAAAGAATTCTTCTCGCGATACTGATCATACTATCGGCAATGCCTCAAGCTAAGTCGCAAATCTACTACGACTCAAACCATCATCAGTTTAATGCCGACAGCATACGCAAACAATTCGACAACGGCCCTTATTTCACTCTATATAAGGACAACTACTTCATTGCTGGTGTGCCAGTTGGACACAAAATCACAAGCGAGAATTCCGACGTGAAATTTCAGGTAAGCATCGCGCAGCGACTCACAAAAAGCACGCTGCCATTTCACACCTACCTGTTTATCGCCTACTCACAAAAGACTTTTTGGAACGTGTTTCAAGAGTCGTTGCCTATGCGCGACCTCAACTTCAACCCTGGCATAGGCTTATCTAAACTACTGATTGTCAAAAACAAACTCATCGGCAAACTCACCCTTATGATTGAGCACGAGTCAAATGGCCGCGACGGCGAAGACTCGCGCAGCTGGAACAGAATATCATTTGGCGGCAACGTCTACCTCATGCCAAACTTTATGGTACACGCCAAGGGCTGGATACCTATCGTAGACGGCGAGAACAACCGCGATCTGCTCGACTATGCCGGACTCTATCAAAGCGGTCTGCAACTAACCTCAAACAACAAGCGATGGGGCTTTGCCGTGACCACTATAAAGCGCAAGGGCTGGAACTTCAATCACAACGTGATATTGGAAGTGAACTACCGCATATTCAAGAACGAAAACCAATACTTCTTTCTGCAATACTACAACGGCTATGCCGAAGGCCTGCTCGACTACAACAAATACCACACCCGCCTACGCGCCGGTCTGGTGATTAAGCCCGCCTTCTTCAGCGAATTCTAATCAACAAAAAAGACTACTCTTCGCCCTTCTCGATGAGCGAATTGTAATAAGTGGCATAGATGCGACACGCACTCTCCACCATTTTCGGGCACGGACGCGTGCGATAATACTCGGCATTGCGCTCTGCCGGTTTAGGTGGCTGTATGGTGCCCGCGCGAAGCCCCAACAGCTCAGAGCACAACATCGAGCCATTCATCTTCTGAAACTCCTTACCCAGTTGCTGCACAGTGGCATAGTTGGCCGAACGAGCCTCCAGATCCTTAGCCACAGGCGAGCCGTTCTCCAATCCTGCCAACATAAACATGCCGCTACATGCGCCGCACGTCATGCGCAATCGGCCCATACCGCCGCCAAACGACGACGCCAGTCTCAAGAAACGGCCGTCGAGGTCATACACATCGGCGAAAGCCTCAACCACAGCCTGAGAGCAATTATAACCCTTCATGAAATTCTCCACACCGCGAGCAGCACGAGCCTCCACATCGAGAGGCATCCTATTTTTCTTATCCATATTGCAAGTTTCCGATTATCGTTTCTGCAAAAGTAACACTTCTTTCACATAGCCGCACACCCATTCACGCTATTTTTCACATTACACTTTCTCTTACCATTAGGCATTATCAGCCGAAACAACGGCTTTTTTCACTCTTGTTTCTGATAAAAGCATAAAATCTGCTTACAATTTATCACAAAGTAAAAATTTCACATTTTCATCGCTCGTTTTACTCTAAATCGCTTTTCTATGATATAATATATAAAATTGATAATTAACATGTTAATACATTACAATTATTTTTCAATTCAATTATAATTGTTAATTTTTATATTAATATTAGTTATAATAGATTTAATTTTGAGTTACAATAGTGTTACAGTTTACAGAAAAATCAAAAAAAATTGAAGATTTAATAAAATTTATTTGGCAATGAATTTTAGTTCTGTCTATATTTGCAGTCGCATACCGTTGGGGATGTGTTTATATGACCTAATTATATTTTTATTTTTTTGACCTAATTTATTTATGAGACTTACTACTTTATCAACTATTGTTGCTATTGCTATAGCATCTATATCTGTGTCAGCATATGCTGAGCAGATTGACACAAGCGCAGCTATGCGCACGGCACAACGATACGTGTCGAAAAACAATATCACAAAATCATTTTCACGCAAATCAGACAAGCTCACTTTGGCGTATACTGCTCAAAGCATCTACGACGAAGACTTAAATTGCTACTACGTATTCAACCGCAGCAACGGCGGTTTTGTGATCACTGCGGCCGACGACTGTGCACAACAGATACTTGGCACCTGCGACGAAGGCACATTCAACTATCAAGATATACCTGAGAACATGCGTTGGTGGCTCGACACCTACACTGCACAAATCTCAGAAGCAATGCAAAACAACGCTGCTTCTGTCAACGAATCGGATGTCCAAAGAGCAGCAAAAGGCCGTCAAACCGTAGAGGCACTCCTCACCACCAAGTGGGACCAAGGAACATACTACAACGCCGAATGCCCAGTGATTGACGGTAAACCAACCTACACAGGTTGTGTAGCCACCGCTCTCGGACAAGTGATGAAGTATCACAACTGGCCAGAGACGGGCAAAGGCACAGTTTCGTATATCAACGACAACTATTCAAAGACCGACACAGTGCCTTTGACCGTGAACTTCGAAGACGGCAACTACGACTGGGCCAACATGCCTGACCAACTCGACAAAACAGCACACCAGAACAGGTGAAAGCCGTGTCACACCTCCTCTACCACGCAGGTGTGGCTGTATACACCACCTACGGCACTGGCGGCAGCAACGCATATATGTCAAACATCGTTCGCCTTTATGAGCACTTAGGCTACGCAAAGTGTGCTTCTTATCGCGAACGCAACTACTTCACCGATGCCGAGTGGGAAAACATAATCTACAATGAGATTTCCAACCACCGCCCAGTGTGCTACTCCGGCGGCGGAATGCTAAATCGCCACGCATTTGTATGCGACGGTTACAAAGCCGACGACAACACCTTCCACTTCAACTGGGGTTGGGGCGGCAATGGCAACGGCTACTTCAAGATGAGCGCACTCGCTCCATTCGGCGATTCAAAGACACAATATGTCTACAACCAAAACCAAGGTGCCGTTATAGGTATAGATAAACCTAACGCTACCAACGACCACTATGATACTCCAATCATAGCATACGGCAACCTGACAATGTATTATAAGACTGGTATATTCCGCCTCGCTTTGGAAAAAGTGCCTAACAGCGAAACAAAAAACCTATTTACTGGTATCTTAGACTACAACTGCACCTCAACCAGTTTAGTGAAAAATATCTCAGAATACACCAACGTGGAGATTACCGACAGCGTGCGCGTAAAATTGGTGAACGTAGACACTCGCGAAGTGACCTACATCAAATCAAATACTCCTTTCGGACTCAACAACCTGCACAATAACTGGAAATTTGGCTCTGGATGGGACGATTGGAAGAACTACATCAAGATAGGATGCTCTTACGAAGCAAGCCCTGAGTTTAAAAACTTCGGCAGCGACGTTTGGCAACCAGTGATCCACTCAGAACAATTTATCAACAAAGTGATATTGCACCGCGCAGCCGACGGCACTCTCACTTGCGAACAGGTGAAATCGCCAGCCAACCTCAACATCGACAAGGTGAATGTTGACCAGGCAATCGCTGGTAAAGACCTCGTGGTAGACGTGACACTCAGCAACCTCGGCCAAAGCGACTACGAAGATATGCTCGAACTATCGCTCATCAATGCCAACGGCGAAAAGGCTGTGACATTCAGCGAAAACGCCGACGTGCCAAGCAAAACCACCAAGACTGTCAACATCAACGGCTCGCTTCAAAACATAGAAAGCGGCACTTACGCAATACGCATCAGCAACGCCGAAGGACAAGCAGTGAGCGACACCGACTTCCCTGTAAGCGTGAAGAAGACCGTCTACACCGGCATCGAGGAAATCAACAACCAACAATTGGCTGTAACCGTAGATGGCAACGTGATGAACGTGACAGCTGAAAGCGAAATCAGCAGCGTGAAGGTATACAACACCGCTGGCGCACTCGTTGTTTCAGCAGCATGCGAGGCAAGCAACAACGTAACACTCAGCATAGGTGCTGCCGAAACTGGCATCTACATGGTGAAAGCCGTGAGCGGCAACGACACCATTGTTGAGCAGATTCTTATTAAAAGAGATTAATTCGTAGATCATTTGATAAGGATTAATTAGGTAAAAAGATTAGTATATGTAAATGGATTTATTTTAAGGAATAATCAAAAAAGTATATATAATTATTTATTAGTAAGTCACTTTTTATATGGTCAGATTTCTTAAGATATTTTTGGTAGTAGGAAATCTTGATAAAAAAGAGATTCTACTCACTAACAAAGAAGACAGTTAGTAAATACTTGAGAAAGAAAGATGATAGGCAGGCTGTGTGAACAGGTTGCCTATTTCTTTTTTCCATCACCACTACTGCACTGAAAATAGTTAATATATATTAATTATAGGCGGATTAATAGCTGTAATTCACACATAACCAGCAAAATTTAATATCTTTGATAAAATGTAAACTTAAAAAAATTCAATCTATGAAGAAAATAGTCATACTTTTGCTTTTAATTATCGCTTCGCAACAGCTAAAAGCTCGACAAATCACTGCCGAACAAGCTAAGAGTGACGTGATAAACTTTGTGTGCACCTCAAGCCGACTGAAATCGCTCAATAACGCCAACGTAAGCCTCGCCTACACCGAGAGCAATGGCAGCAGCAATTTCTATTATGTGTTCAATACCGGCAAAACAGGCTTTGTGGTAGCCTCTGCCGACGACTGCACATATCCGATATTGGGCTATAGCAATGGCACATTCGACGCCAACAACATTCCTCCGGCATTGAAGTATATGCTCAACGAATATAAGAAAGAAATGGCGTATGTCTTGGAGCATAATACCGACACCCCTGTCACTATTTCACTCACAACCAATGCAAGCGAGCGCCACGCCATTGCTCCATTGGTAACCACAAAATGGAATCAAAGCGAGCCATACAACAATCTTTGCCCTATGTATGACAATCAAAACCGATGCGTAACGGGTTGCGTAGCCACAGCAATGGCACAAGTGATGAAATATCACAACTGGCCAGATCAAGGCGAAGGCTCCTACTCCTACACAACAAAAATCAACGGTAAAGACGTGAATCTATCGCTCGACTTCAGCAAGACACGCTTCGACTGGACAAACATGATAGACGACTACTCAATGGGCTCAACCAGCGCTCAAAACGATGCCGTGGCCACACTTATGTATAATTGCGGCATAGGATCTAATATGGGCTACGGATTGGAATCAGGTGCATACTACGGATTCACACTCCTCTCATTTGCCAACAATTTCAAATACGACAAATCGATTCGCTATGAGCGACGCACTTACTATAGCATAGAAGAATGGAGCAATATCATTTACAACGAGTTGGATAACAAGCGCCCTGTGATGATTTGCGGCCAAAGCACTGATGGCGGACACGCATTTGTGTGCGACGGTTACGACAAAGATGATTTCTACCACATCAACTGGGGATGGGGTGGCATGGCTGACGGCTACTTCAAACTCACAGCGCTCACCCCTAACTCACAAGGCATAGGCGGCAGCAGCGGTGGATTTAACAGCGGTCAAGAACTCATCTACAACATAAAGAAAGATGAAGGAGGAGAAACTTCTAAATTCTATGGTGTATTGGAAGATTTCACTACAAATACCACATCGGCAAGTTTGCTCGACGACCCTGTGGAATTCTCATTTGGTGGTATATCATACTATTCTCCTTACAAAGGCGATGTGACAGTAACATTTGGCGTATATGCAGAAAACACTGCAACCAAGAAAAAAGTGTTTGTAGGAGGATTGAACACAACATTTTCTCTCACACCTATCTACGACTACATGTTCAGTGACTTTAAAGTAGAATTAAATAAACTATACAAACTTGGCAACGGCACATATCGCCTCACACCTGCACTATACGACGAAACACAAAAAAAATACGTAGAAGGCAAGGTGCCATACGGCGCTATCGACCACTGCATAATGACCATTGATGGAATGAACTTTACTTTCCAAAAGCCAAATGTAGAAACATTCAAATTTGAAGTGGTTAATATAAGTACAGAAAGTCAATTCCACATAGGCAAAAAATTTGTACTAAATGTCACATTATCTAATTCAGGACTTGATTTCTGCGACGATATTTACGCATTGATTCTCAACAGCAATGGCACAAATTTAGTGGCGCAAGGCTATTCTCAGGTTTTCGACCTTCCTAAGGGCAAGTCACAAACACACAACCTATATGGCTCAATAGGTGACGATGTTAAAGAAGGTGATTACAAACTTGTACTTGCACGCAAAATTAACAATCATAGTTTTGGTCCAATCTCCGAACTCTACGACATCAAAATATCTAAAGTTGAAGGAGAAACAGTAATTTCTGTGAACACTCCTGTGGTGAAAAACATCAACAACGTAGATGCTTCAAACATCAGTATTTCTACTATGGTGCAATGTACATCAGGATTTTTCACAGATAATCTGGCATGCGCTCTTTTCGATAAAAACGGTAGTTTTATAAGCTATAAACTCTCAGACATTATTTTCTTGTATCGAGGAGATAAATACGTAGAATGGAATCTATCAATAGACAACCCAGTACTCAATCAACAATATCTCACGGCTATATTTAATTCCACTCTCACCGAGAGACTCACAAACCCAGTGGCATTCACCATCACTTCGGGCATCGACGATGTGCAAGCCAACGAACAATACTACGTATTCCCTAACCCTGCCGACGACGTGATAAACGTGGTGGCACCAAGCGAAATCAAGCGCGTAGAAGTGTTCTCGGCAAGCGGACAGCAAGTGGTGAACCTTCTCACTGCCCAACTCAACAATGTGACTGTAGATGTATCTAATCTTACACCAGGTGTATATGTAGTGAAGACACACACCACCACAGGCACCGAAGTGCAGAGAATCATAAAACGATAATGCAACAATATTTATTCATCCAATATGTATAAGATATTAGTAATATTTCTGCTTATGGCAACTTTGCAAGCATGCAAATCGCAAAAGGTGGTAGACGTGACCAACGAAAACGCCACTCCAGAGGTGATTACGCCTATTGAAGACACTAAAATGGTGATTTCAAACCCTACTGCTAACGCACTGCCTGCAGCCATCGTATATAAGACACGCGCCAACTACAACAATAAGGTGCCTGTGATGCTCAATGCCGACAAGACCGCTATAATGTCGTATCCAGCACCATCCGACGTGCGCCATCTGCCTACACCGCTGCCGCTTGCCGATGGTTATCTGCTCGACCAACGTGGCATTGGCAACACTGTGGCTTTCCTTTCTCTCACATATAAGGATTATGCCGAATTGCCCGCAGTGCCAAGCACCGACCTGCTGATGAATAGCATCATCGACAAAAACCCTCTCTTGGAAATGTATCGCCTGCCTATCAACTTCAACGAGGCAGTTGCCGACACCGCCAAAGTGAACGAGATCATACGCTCGCACTTCAGCGGTTGCACTCCACTGGTGGTGTCTTTGCCTAAATAATGCAGTAATACTAATCTCCATCTAATATCCTCGGTGAGGCTGATGATCACTTGCTTTATGTGCAAGCGATGTCGTCATCTTCACCGAGGATATTTTTTGATTATGTGTGTGAAAAAGCGTTGTTTATGTTCAAAAATACTGCAATTTTGTCAGTATATCTGTTTTTTTAGTAACTTTGCATATTGTGACTAAGTATGCTCAGTCGCGACACAAAAAGATTAGATTATTTATCACATACACAACATAAAACATGGAAGAAACTCCTATAAAGCGATCAGTGCTTGATTACAACGATATACGCAAGATGGTGCCTTTCCTCGACGGTAAGGAAAAACTGGTTAACGGTCTTTTGAAACTGCTCTCAGTGGACAAGGTGAACTGGATACACGACCACAACTGCGACACCCCAGGTGTTCCATTTGTGGAAGGCTTGCTCAAAGACCTCAACATCACACTCCGCATCGACAATGAGGAGCGTCTCGACCATCTGCCTTCAGGCAGCTTCATCACCGTGTCGAATCACCCACTCGGCGCACTCGACGGCATCTCACTCATCAAGATTGTGGGCCAACGCCGCCCTAAATTCAAGGTGATGGTGAATATGGTGCTCAACTATATCTCTGCCATGCGCCCAAACTTCATCGCTGTTGACGCACTCGCCTCGTCTGACCCTAAGAAGAAAGCAGTGTCGATGCAAGGCATCAAGGCAGCCATGATGCAAGTGAAAAGCGGCGAACCAATGGGCTTCTTCCCTGCCGGTGCAGTGTCGAAACTCAATATCCACGGCAATATCGACGACCGCAAATGGCAACCTACAATCATTCGCCTCATCAAGCAGATGAAGGTGCCTGTAGTGCCTATCTACTTCCATACCCGCAACAGCTGGTGGTTTAACTTCCTCGGCGTGGTGAGCTGGCAATTGCGCACCCTTCGCCTACCTGCCGAAGTATTCCGCAAGAAAAACTCTGAGATACACATCTCAGTGGGCGAACCAATCCCTTACGAGGAAATCGCCAAGTTTGACGACTTAGACCAACTCGGAGAATTTTTGAAGGCAAAGACCTACGCTATGCGCGCATTGAAGTAATGCGCAACGCTTTTTTTCACTCTTAGCAAACATCAAAAAAAATTATGGCACAAAACGAAAACAAAGATATATTGGCAGCAAAGCAGCAATTCTCAATTGTTGGCAATTCATCGGCACTAAACAATGCCATCGAAAGGGCATTGAAAGTTGCACCGTTCGACCTTTCTGTGCTTATCATAGGCGAGAGCGGTTCGGGTAAGGAATTCTTCCCGCAAATCATACACAAATACAGCAAGCGCAAAAACAAGAAATACACCGTGGTAAACTGCGGTGCCATACCAGAAGGCACCATCGAGAGCGAACTGTTCGGCCACGTGAAAGGCGCTTTCACCGGCGCCGACAAAGACCGCAAAGGCTACTTCGAAGAGACCAACGGCGGAACAATCTTCCTCGACGAGGTGGCTGAAATGCCACTCGCCACACAAGCACGTCTGCTGCGCGTGCTGCAAAACGGCGAATACATCAAAGTGGGATCTGACGTGGTGCAGAAGACCGATGTGCGCATAGTGGCTGCCACCAACAAAAACCTCAAAGACGCCGTGAGAGAAGGCCGCTTCCGCGAGGATTTGTATTATCGCCTGTCCACCATACAGATTGATATACCTGCACTGCGCGAGCGCGCCGACGACATCAAGATGATTGTGCGCGTGTTTGCTCACGACTTTGCCGACAAATACAACACTCCACCTGTGAAATTCAGCGAATCGGCGCTGAATGCACTCACTATGTATTCTTGGCCAGGCAATGTGCGCGAGCTCAAGAGCATCATAGAGCGTATATGCGTGTATGAGGGCGGCAAGGAAATCGACGCCGACATCATCGCTAAATACATTTCACAAGACACAGTGCTAAGCACAAGCATCGTGGCTACCAAAAACCACGACAACAACAATATCAACGGAATGCTTCTGGAAATGATTAAAAATCTCTTCAACGAAGTGAACGAACTGAAGAAAAAAATCAATAATTATCCAGAAAGCACCCACATCGACAATCGCATCAGTCAGCCTGCCACCGTGAGTGACGACAACAAAGATGTGTATATGCACGAAGACTATCTCTACCTCGATAGCGACAAAGCCGATAGCACCAAGGTAGATCAAAGCTACGCCAACACAGAGGTATCGCAATATCCTGTGAAAAGCACTTCACACGGCATGCTCGCCCCTATCGTGCACAACGTTGGCGACGATTCTCACAAATATCGCCTTGTGGATGTGGAATCAAGCGACGAAGAATTCAAATCGCTCGAGGAAATAGAAAAAGAGGCCATTGAGCAGGCACTTGTGCGCAACAACGGCAAGCGCAAAATCACTGCCGATCAACTCAAAATATCGGAGCGCACCCTCTATCGCAAGATTGAAGAATATAAACTTAACGACAAATGTAAATAATCCACCATTATGCTGAAACGAATATTGCTGCTCATAGTGCCATTGACAATCATATTGCAGGCTTGTGTGCCTTCATTTAAATTTAATGGCTCATCAATCGACTATAACAAATACCACACCGTGTCGATAGGCGAATTTCCTATTCGTGCAGCATTGGTATACCCTCCTCTGCAACAACTCTTTGAAAACACCATGACCGACATGGTGACTCGCCAAACACGCCTGAAGATGCAAGACAATCCAAACACCGATATACGTATCGAAGGCGAAATCACTGGCTATAATCTGTCGCCACAAGCCGTCAACGACAACGCCTACGCATCTAAGACACGACTCACTATCACCGTGCGCGTGAAATATATCGACAACGTAAATCCCGACAAAGAAGCCGACCTTTCGTTCTCTTCTTATCGCGATTTCGACAGCAGCGAGATGCTCACCGACGTGCAAGACCAGCTATGTGAGGAAATAAGCAAAGAACTCGCCGACCTGATATTCAATCAAACATTCGGCAACTGGTAACCCCCACACTATACGATATATGGATATAAACAACGACATAAAGCAATACCTGCAAAACGAAGATGCTCAGGTGAGTCAGCAATGGTGCAACGAGGCATTGAAAGAATACCCCTACTTCACCTTGCCAGCCGTGATGTATCTCAAGCGCAATGCGGAGGCAGAAGCTGATAGCGACCTGCTGGCTCGCGTGGCTATCTCCTACCCAAACCGCAAAAGCCTTTACTGTCTGCTCGGTGAGAACGCCGAGGTTTTTGCCAACTTCTATCCCGAAAAACCACAACCGCAAAAGCCCACCACAGAAAACACCATCGACACATTCCTCAACACATTCGGCTCATCGAGCGATAAGGAAATTGAAGTGCTCAACAACCTTATCTTCAACCCTGTGCCCGACTATGCCGACATACTCGCTGCCGAAGAACAGCAGAGCATGCCACACACTGGTGAGGCAAAAACAAAGAATGATCAGCTCATCAACGACTTTATTGCCAAGTCGAAAGAGAAAGAGGGACACTTCCCTACCACAATCATTAAACAAGACAACGACACCGAAATACAGCAAACCCAAAACGACAACGTAGATAAGGCCGAAGACGTTGATGCATCTATGTTTAGCGAGAGTTTGGCTAAAATTTATATAAAACAGCACAAATATTCAAAGGCTTTGGAAATTATAACCAACATAAGTTTGAAATTTCCAGAAAAAAGTATTTACTTTGCAGACCAAATACGTTTCCTTAAGAAACTTATATTAAACGAACAAATTAAAAACAATAAATAATATGTACGGATTTTTTATTATTCTTATAATCATCGCATCAATACTCTTGATTGGTGTGGTTCTTATCCAAAAATCAAAGGGTGGCGGTCTTGCATCAGGTTTTGCAAGTGGTAACCAAATGATGGGCGTACGCAAAACCACCGACTTCATCGAAAAAGCAACTTGGGGTCTTGCAATCTTCATTTGCTTGCTTAGCATCGTTACAGCTAAATTGCCTACAAACGACGTTAAGAAAGCTCAAGTGGTGCAAACACAAACTCAGGAAACTCAAGCAACACCATTTCAAACTACAAATGATGCTCAAGAGCTTCCAGCTACTCAACAACCAGAGCAAAAGTAATTTCAAAACCAACGTTTTTGAAGTTGACATAAAAGCATTAAAACAAGGCAGTGGACCCAACCCGGTTCACTGCTTTTTTATTTGCCCAATTTTGTTGATTTGATATTTCTTGCGGAGTAATTAAGGTTTTTGAAATAAAAAATAAGTAACTTTGCACTCATTATGAATAGTAATGAACGATATATATGCGTGTATGGTGCATCAAGCGACAACATCGCTGATGTATATAAGACGTCGGCTTACCAACTCGGACAAAGCCTGGCACAACTGGGCTGGAACTGCATCAACGGTGCCGGCAGCGCTGGCGTGATGCGCGCCGTGAGCGATGGCTTTCTTGATGCCGGAGCAAAAGCCGTGGGCGTGATACCACAGTTTATGATAGATCACGGATGGCAATACAGCCGCCTAAGCCAAATCATTGCCACAGCCGATATGCACGAGCGCAAGCACACCATGGCTCAGATGAGTGCTTGCTCTATAGCCATGCCTGGCGGTTGCGGCACCCTTGAGGAACTGATGGAAATCATCACATGGAAGCAACTATCGCTCTACTCCAAGCCATTGATTATTTTTAATATCAACCATTTCTACGACGACCTTCTCAAGCAACTCAATCATTGCATCAACGAAAGGTTTATGAAGCATTCTCACCAATCGCTTTGGCATGTGGCTTCAACAGTGCAAGAAGTGGTGGATTTTATCAACAATTACGACGAGAACTCTCCTAACGCAGTAGAAAGCAAATTATAAGTATTAGTGAAGGCCGACAACATAAATAGTAACACGCTTGCCACCGACAGCACCGCTGCCGGCGCGGCTGATAGTGTGGTGAAACATTACTATCAACCAAAATATGTGAATGGATTCAACAATTCGTGCGAACACGATAGTGTGATAGCGAGCATGCACGACAGCAATCTGCTCACAGTGCCATCTGGCGAACAAAGCGAAAACTATCTGCCAAGCCCGTTGCACGACACCGGCACTATGACCATGTTTCTGCTTGCCATGTTTTTCGTGACAATGAGCCTGCGCAAAGGATTTAAATACGTAGACAATTTCAAGAAAAACCTCTTCTCAATCAAGAAGCGCGACAACGTGTTTGAAGATCACAACACCGTCAACGAATTCATCACCCTGATAGCACTCATAGCCAACACCTGCATTATGGAGGGCATACTCATCAACTGTGCCATTACGGTGTATTATCCATCGATGCTGCATACAAGCAACATCTTTACATATATCATCACATTCATAGCCATGATGGCAGCATTCTATCTGCTGCAGCTCTCAGCCTACCTGATGCTCGGCTATGTTTTCGCAACTAAAACAAACACAACGCTTCTCATCAAGGGATTCAACGCCTCACAAGCGTTGTTGGGCATTTTACTCACACCTATTGTGATACTCCTGCTGGTATATCCCACTTATGCTCACACGTTTATAAGTTTGTTTGTTTTTCTTTACTTTTTGTGCAGAATTACATTTATAATTAAGGGATTTCGTATTTTTTACACCAATTATACCTCAATTTTCTATTTTATTTTGTACCTTTGCAGTGGTGAAATAGTGCCGTTACTGATAATTAACAGCGGCATCGTTTTAATATTTTCGACAATTTAAAATTTCAATAATTGTGAGTATAAAAAAAATTTTAGTATCACAACCAAAGCCAACTTCTGAAAAATCTCCCTATTTTGACATAGAAAACAAATACGGTGTGGAGATTGTATTCCGTCCATTTATCAAAGTAGAAGGTCTTTCATCTAAGGAATTTCGTCAACAAAAAATTTCTATTCTCGATTACACTGCAGTGATTTTCACAGCAAAGAAGGCAATAGACAATTATTTCCGTTTGGCTGAAGAATTGCGCTTGGAAATTCCAGATACTATGAAGTATTTCTGCGTTAGCGAGACTGTAGCCCACTATCTGCAAAAATATATCGTCTATCGCAAGAGAAAAATTTTCCATACAGAAAGCAATCTTATCGACGACCTCATTCCAATTATGGAAAAGCACAAGAAAGAAAAATTCTTGTTCCCTGTGTCTGACGTACACACCATGAAGGAAGCGGTTCTCGACAATGTGGGTGTTGATATCACACGTGCTGTGATGTATCGCACAGTTAGCAACGACTTCTCTAAGGACGAACCATTTGATTTCGACGCAATCATTTTCTTCACTCCTTCTGGTATCAAGTCGCTCATCAAAAACTTCCCAGACTTCAAGCAAGGCGACATCAAGCTTGGTTGCATGGGCAGTGCCACTAAGAAAGCAATAGAAGAAGCAGGTTTCCACCTCGATTTCGAACCAACTCCTGATTGTCCTTCTATCACAGGCGCACTCGAAAACATCATCAAGAAAGATCAAAAGAAAAAGTAATCAAACACTTTTTTCTCAAAAAACATAAATTTAGGGACATCTATAATGCAGATGTCCCCATTTTTTTCTACCTTTCCACTCAAATTACAATTTCTTATGAAAGGACTACGACTATATAAATACGAAAAACTATGCAGCAGAAAACTCATCGACCAGATTTTTGCTTCTAAAAACAATTCCATCAAGTCGTATCCGCTGCGTTTGATCTACAACATCAGCGACAACCAAGGCACACCGGCACAATTCTTCATATCAGTGCCTAAACGCACATTCCATCACGCCGTAGACCGTGTGCTCATGCGCCGTCGCATACGCGAGGCTTATCGCCTCAATCGCGACCTGTTGCTGCCCACTTTGCGCCAATGCAATAAGTCGGTATCAATTGCCATCGTCTTCATAGGCGACCGCATCACCGACTATAGCATCATAGAAGCTAAGATGAAGCAAGCACTCACCAACCTTGCAAGCACCATTGCCGATAAGAGCAAATAATATCATCAATGCGCATATCTGTATGAAAAACATACTTTCCACACTACTAATACTGCCCATCAAGGTTTATCGCAAATGCATATCGCCTTTGTTTCCGCCATGCTGTCGCTTTACGCCCACATGCAGCGAATATGCCATACAAGCAATCATCAAGCACGGCCCTATTAAGGGGCTCTGGCTCGCTCTGAAGCGCATTGTGCGATGCAATCCATGGGGTGGCAGCGGATATGATCCGGTGCCTTAATATCACATTCTCCACAATGAAAATCATCGACTGCCACACACATCACCAGCGAGAACACTCAATAATCAATTTCACACACTCAAAAATTGATTTTAAGCCTTCTTTTGCCTATTCCGTAGGATTACACCCTTGGTGGATAGATAACGCCTCAGACGGGCTTATTTCTTCTCTATTCAACAATATTGAAAGTAACCGAAATGTGATGGCAATAGGGGAGTGCGGCATCGACCGTCTTATACCCACTTCTCTCGAATTGCAGAAGAGTGTTTTCTCAAGCCATATAGAATTGTCGGAGTATCTGCAATTGCCCCTTATCATACACTGCACTCGTGCCTGGCAGGAAATAATCACTATGCATCGGCGATGCTCGGCAAAGCAACCTTGGATTATACACGGATTTCGTGGCAAACCATCGATATTGCATTCGCTCATCAGCGAGGGTTTCTACATTTCTTATGGCGAACACTACAATGAACAATCGCTTCTGCTAACACCCAAAAATCTCCTGCTCATAGAGACCGACGAGTCGGCACTTTCCATCCACGACATAGCAACCAAAGTGGCGCTCACACTTGGCATCTCAGCCGACGATCTTTTGGCCACAATCATTGCCAACACAAGCGGCATTTTCGGCAAATGAATTCCAGAGCTTCACACTGGGCAAGTGAGAAAAACTTCACCCTGTTTTAAAGCAAATTTTTCATTAAGTTTTATACAAATTCCATAAACAATATCACATCTTCAAAGTTGTTGAAATCTCAACATCACATTATCATCTCATAGCAATAGTAGGTAAAGAACTACTATGGACAACTACGTTTTTAAACAACATAGATATATAAGATAATTTTGTTTTAATTTTTATTTTTCTCTTTAAAACTACTGATTATATTAGTCTGTTGAAACTATACAATATCTTTTTACTGATTTTCTTGCATATTAAGTTGTTTCTGTCGGTAAACATGGTTATCAACATATTATTACGTCGTAAATTGTTGAATAATATGTAAATGTATACTTTATTAACAACCTGTTAATAACTATATCATTTAATAAATTCACAACCGTTGGGTTGTTGATTACTATGGTGAAAACAGTGCAAACAACAGTGAAATAAAAGTGCTAACTTTTTTGGAATATTGAATGCCGGTGTAGTATAAAAATAGTTTTGATAATTGAAAATAAAGTTTTTAAAACTTTTTGAAAAGTTATTTTCCGTTATCAACAGAGTTTTTCACAGGTTGTTAATAAAGTTATTTAGTGTTACCTTTGCACTATATTTTTAAATACACTACAAATAGAGATGGATAATAAGAAAAAAAGTATGCTTGAGCTTCATCGCATCACGTGCGAGGAGTTTAAAGAAACTGAAAAAATACCCTTGATAGTTGTTCTTGATGATGTGCGTAGCCTTAATAATATTGGCAGCGTTTTTCGCACTGCCGATGCGTTTGTAGTGGAGAAAATTTGCCTATGCGGCATCACCGCCACACCGCCACATCCCGACATTCACAAGACTGCACTCGGGGCAGAGGAATCGGTGGAATGGGTGTATGAAAAAGATGTGATGAAGTGCATCTCTGATTTGCGTTGCAAAGATTATAAAATATGTTCTATAGAGCAAGTGCATAATAGCATAAGTCTTCCACAATTTACTATAAACAGTTGTGAAAAATATGCCGTGGTGCTTGGCAACGAAGTGAAGGGCGTAAACCAGCAGGTGGTGGATGCCAGCGACTATTGCATAGAGTTGCCACAATACGGCACGAAGCATTCGCTCAACGTGAGCATCACTGCCGGCATTGTGATGTGGGATTTTTTCAAAGCATTGAAGAAAATATAATCTATTATAGTAAGAAAATCATTACCCCCTATTCGTTAATCATTGATGATTTTGAATAGGGGGTAATTGTTGTTTATCGAAGTATTATCACTGTGCCCGGAGTGATAATGCTGTTTTCTTTGAGTTTATTCATTTTGGCAAGGTTTTTCAATCGTATGCCGTAGTATTGCGATATAGAGTGGAGCGTGTCGCCTTGCTTGGCTGTATATTGATTGTTGCCCATGGCTGCTTCCTTCTCTTTCTGTTCTATCCAGATGGTCTCGCCCGGTGCTATAGCATCATCTTTATGAAGATCGTTGAATTTAGCCAGATTTTTTTCTTTCACATTGAGTTCTTTGGCGAGCGATGCAAAAGTGTCGCCCTCATGAGCCACTATATAATATAGACCCCAACGCCGGCGAATGACGTGAGCATTGCCAATCTCTGTAGCCAGTTGCTCGTCGTTGATGGTGATATTTTCATCGGTGTATTTAGTATCAACTTTATTTTTGCTTTTTGAATTGTCGGCAAATAGGGGAGTCTCATTTTTGTCGTATTTATAAAGTTGGTAAGTTTCAATCAGTCGTATCAGTTTGTCGGGATAAGCAGGGTCGGTGGCATAGCCGCATTTCTTTAGGGTGCGAGCCCAAGCTGCATAGTCGTCTTTCTTAAGATTAAAAAGGGGAGCATAGCGTTTTCTTTTTAGAAAAGCCGAGTGATCAGAGAAAGAGTCTTCGGCGCGGGCATAGCGGCGAAAGCAGTCGTTGATTTTGTCGTCGTCTTTCAGAATGGTGTCGCCAGTCCAGCCGTTGCATTTAATGCCGAAGTGGTTGTTGCCCACTTTCGCCAGACGGCTTTCGCCGCATTGGCTCTCAAGCAATCCTTGAGCGAGGGTGATGCTTGCCGGAATGCCGTGCATCTTTTGCTGCTGTTGGGCGAGTGGATAATATTTCTTTATATAATTGATGTATTTATCAGATAATCGTTGCGGTTGGGCAAATATGAAGGTACAACCAACAAAAAAACATAATAGAGTGCAAAAAAAATGCTTAGACATAACAGCTGTTTCTGTTTTTTAAAAAATTATAAATATATTTGCGTAAAATATATTGTTACTACATGAAAGAATTAAATATAACTACAAAGATAGCGGTTTACTCTTATAATGAGTTAAGTGAAGAACATAAAATTCTTGCAGAAAAGGCGCGTGAAGCCACAAGCCGCTCATATTCCCCTTACAGCCACTTCCAAGTGGGAGCGGCTCTACAACTCGAAAACGGTGAGATACTCACAGGAGCCAATCAGGAAAACGCTGCTTTCACAGCCGGCACATGTGCCGAGCGCAGTGTGCTTTTTTATGCTGGCGCCAACTATCCTGGTGTGGCTATAAAACGCCTGGCTATAGCCGCATTTACCAACGGTGATTTTGTGAGCACTCCGGTGTCGCCATGTGGCCATTGCCGACAAGCGATTCTTGAATATGAGACCATCAGCCATCAACCAATCGAGATAATTCTCTGTGGCAGGGAAGAGGTGTATGTGCTCAAGAGCATCAAGGATCTTATGCCACTGAGTTTTGTGGAATTTTAAAGAAAAAACATTAGTATATGATGATAAGAAAAATAGCGTTGGCAGTGCTTAGTGCGTTGTCGATAGGTGGTGTAGTAAATGCACAGTATGTGGGAAAGTGGCAAGCCGAACTTGATGTGGCTGGCACTAAACTGCCGTTGGTGGTGCGCATAGCCGATGGCAAACATGCGTGGATGGACTCGCCAAAGCAGATGGCTATGAATATAGTGTGCGACACGCTGAGCATTACCGACAATCATGTGGCGGTGGGTGTGAAGCGAATGGGCATATTGATAGATGGCTTAGTGGGCGATGATGGCAATATGTCGGGCACATTTCACCAGGGATTAGCTCAACTGCCCATAGAATTGAGTTTTGTTGATAAGAATCCATATCTAACACGTCCGCAGACTCCACAACCTCCATATACTTATGAGCAACGCGAGGTGAAATTCTCGCACGGCGACGTCACGCTCACCGGCACACTCACTATGCCTGAGAAGGGCAAAAACTTCACGGCTGTGATATTGGTGTCGGGTAGTGGTCAGCAAAACCGCGACGAAGAGATTATGGGGCATCGCCCGTTTCTTGTGTTGGCCGACTATCTCACACGCCATGGCATAGCGGTGCTCAGATATGACGATCGCGGGGGGGGCGGATCATCGCCATGCAGCCCCGATGCCACTACGCGCGACTTTGCCGACGATGCACTTGCCGCAGTGAAATATCTGCGCACAGTGGATGGCATAAATAAGAAGAAAGTGGGCATAATAGGGCATAGCGAGGGTGGCCAGATTGCCATTATGCTTGCTGCCGAAAATCCTAAGGATGTAGATTTCATTGCCACCTTGGCGGCGCCTACCGTTAAGGGTAAGGATATGCTGGTGCAACAAAACATTGATGTGGCAGCATCAAATGGTGTGACACTCGGCAAAGAGAAAATAGAAAGATTGGAGAAAGCATATTCTACAATCGACACCGTAGCTGATGTAGACGTGATGAAAAGCCGCATTTACAATATCCTCACCGAGGGTGCGTCGGTGCAAGAGATGATGGAAATCAATAGCCAGATAATGGTGATCACCACACCATGGTTTATCAATTTCGTTCGCTACAATCCAGCCGAACACATCGAAATGCTGCGCCAACCAATATTTGCATTATATGGCAAGCACGATGTGCAAGTGAATGCCGAGGCCAATGCTGCTGTGTTGAGCGCTTGCTACGGTGGCAAACGCCTAACGCTGAAAAATTATGATACGCTCAACCACATGTTTCAGCAGTGCGACGCCCCTACGGCCAACTATGGCAGCATAGAGCAAACCCTATCGCCCGAAATGATGGCTGATATGCTCAAATGGCTTCAAGAAAGATAAAAACTTTTTATGAATAGAATAAAGGCGCCCAATAATGGATGCCTTTATTTTTTAATATGTGAAGATGCCAAAGAATGATGAGAAAATTGGGGTGTAATAGTGGAGGAAAGTGAAAGAATTTTTTTAACTTTGTGATTGATGGAAAACAACTATATAGTATCAGCCCGCAAATATCGTCCGTCCACGTTTCGCAGCGTGGTGGGGCAACAGGCACTTACTCACACGCTGAAATCAGCAATAGAGAGCGACCGCTTGGCGCACGCTTATCTGTTCTGCGGTCCGCGTGGTGTAGGTAAGACTTCTTGCGCCCGCATATTTGCAAAAACCATTAATTGTCTTAACCCAACTGCCGACCACGAGGCATGCAACGAGTGTGAATCGTGTATGGCCTTCAACGAGCAGCGCAGTTATAATATCGTAGAACTCGACGCCGCTTCAAACAATTCGGTAGACGACATCCGCAATCTTATCGATCAGGTGCGCATACCGCCACAAATAGGGCGTTATCGCGTGTTTATCATCGACGAGGTGCATATGCTGTCGTCGCAGGCATTCAATGCCTTTTTGAAGACGCTTGAAGAGCCTCCTGCTCATGCCATATTCATTCTTGCCACTACCGAGAAGCATAAGATCATACCTACCATATTGAGTAGATGCCAGATTTATGACTTTTCTCGCATCACTGTGCACGACATTGTGGAGCAGTTGCAGTATATTGCATCGCAAGAGGGCATCACTGCTGAGCAATCGGCACTCAACGTGATAGCGCAGAAGGCCGATGGTGCCATGCGCGACGCTTTGTCGATTTTCGACCAAGTGGCGGCGGCTTCGGAGTGCAATATCACATATCAAAGCACTATCGACAACCTCAATGTGCTCGACCACGACTATTACTTCCGTCTGGTGGAGGCGTTCAAGCGTTGTGATGTGCCTGAGGCGTTGCTTATATATCGCGATGTGCGCGACCACGGATTCGACTCTAAGTTTTTCATCAATGGTTTGGCACAACACTTGCGCGACCTGATGGTGGCATACGATCCTAAGACCAAATGCTTGCTCGAGATGAGCGATGAGGTGATGAAGCAATTTGAGGAACAGGCCGTAACGCTTCATCCTAAGTGGTACTACAGGGCTATGGACTTGTGCAACACTTGCGACCTGAATTATCCTACTGCCACCAATAAGCAGTTTCTTGTGGAACTTACGCTTATAAAGATTTGTCAGATACTTGATCCTTCTCCAAATCCTGAGGGCGGAGGAGGCCAACCAATACGCTCAATAGCGCAGCCACAACAGGGCGCTACTGCCCAGGCTGCTCCACAGCAAAACGCTGCACCACGGGCCGAGGCTGCATCGCAGCCTCAGACAAATGGCGTGGCACCAGCTGCGCCAGCCAAGCCACTATCGCCTATGAATCACGCGCATCACTACGAGGTTTCTACGGTTCAGCCTATACAGCGATTCAATGTGAAGCACACTATGCGCTTCGATAAACCAGAGGATAAGGAGAAGAAGAACGCTGCCAATGCGCCACAGCGCAAGGCGATGTTCAACAAGGATATGCTCCTATCGGCATGGAACAATTTCATTACCAACAATCCTTCTCGCCGACTCATCACCAGCATTATGAGCATCACCACACCAGTGTTGCTTGATAATTATGTGGTGGAGGTGAGTGTAGATGAGGGCCAGAAAACCATTATTGAGCAGAGCATGCAGCTGATTCTCGACAGCCTGCGCAACTATCTGCAAAACGACTTAGTGGGCATCAACATCAAGGTGGTGGCTGCTGCACCAAAAATCAAATATCGCACACAGCGCGAAATCATCGACGACATACGCTCTCGCTATCCTGGCGTTGAGGCTCTTATTCAGGATTTCCATCTTTCGCTGCGATAAAAACACACATCTAAAATCAAAGAAAATAGAGGGTAATTTATATCTGCACCGCACATGAGCAATTGTGTGTGGCGATGAATGTGTGTATGTGCGTTTTTCGTCAGAGCCATACACTGCTTTTGTTCGGAATTTTGTAAATTTGCATTTGCGATGACTTTAGAAAACCTTACAATAGTCAATTTCAAGAATCTGACTGAGTGTCAGCTTGATTTTTCACCCAACATTAATTGTTTTATAGGCAATAATGGTATGGGTAAGACCAATGTGCTCGATGCGATATATTATCTGAGCTTTGTGAAAAGTTGCACCAATGTGGGCGACCAGTTGGTGGTGAATCACGACGCCGACTATATGATGCTTCGAGGAAAATATATGCGCGGTGGTGAGCCATTGGAGATTGCTATGGCTTATCAAAAGGGTAAGCGAAAGACTCTCAAGCGCGACGGCAAGGAATATAAGCGATTCAGTCAGCATATAGGCTTGCTGCCGCTGGTGATAGTGTCGCCAATGGATTGGGACCTCATACGCGGTGCCAGCGAGGAGCGTCGCCGACTGATGGATCTGATTATCTCGCAAGGCAACAACGAATATCTGTCGCATCTCATAAGATATAATAAGGCGGTGGAAAACCGCAATTCGCTCATTCGTCAGGGCTATCGAGATGCCATATTGTTTGAAACAGTGGAGCATCAGATGGTGGAATCGGCCACGGTGATACATCGTGAACGCATGGCGTGGATAGAGCGTTTTACACCTATATTTCTGCGTTACTATAGCGCTATTGCTGGCGCTGGCGAGCAGGTAGAGATAAGGCTCAGCAGCCACCTAAACGATGCCTCGATGGCGCAGATTTTGGAACAAACCCGTGAGCGTGATATGGTGGTGGGCTACACCACACGCGGCGTGCATCGCGACGATATCGATCTCTTGCTCAATGACCACTCTATGCGCAAGGTGGGCAGCCAAGGGCAATGCAAAACCTACACTATAGCGCTCCGACTTGCGCAATATGATTTCATCAAGGCCAACAATGCCGTGATGCCAATATTGTTGCTCGACGATATTTTCGACAAACTCGATGCAAAGCGAGTGGAGAGCATCGTTAATGTGGTGAACGATAATCAATTTGGCCAGATATTCATCACCGATACTAATCGTACTCATCTCGACGATATTATCCACACTCTGCATAGCGGATACAAGATATTCACCGTGGAAAACGGCACATGCAGTGCCGATGAGGAACAATCACTATAACCTCTAAACATATCCGTCTCACCCCCCTGAAAAAAAAAGATAATGAAACGTACCGAAGCAAAACAAATAGGCGATATCATCAACGGCTTTATTCAGGCCGAGAATCTCACTGCGCAGATGAATGAGCATAAGGCTTCGTATGTGTGGCCTGATGTGGTGGGGCACGGCATCAATCGCTATACCATAAGCCGCAGCGTGAGCGGTGGTGTGATGACCGTAAGGCTATCATCGGCTACGCTTCGCAACGAGTTGATGATGAATCGCACATTGCTCATAAAGCGCATCAACGAGGCAGTTGGTGCCGAGGTAATCAAAGAAATGATATTTAAGTGATAAACTATATATATATATGGAAGCAAAACAAAATCAGCAGAAACATGGCATTGTAATAGCCACTCCATTTCGCCACTCAGTGCCTGTGCAGATGCGCTTTAACGACATAGATGTGCTTGGACACCTCAATAATTCGGTGTATTTCGCCTTTTTTGATTTGGGAAAAGCCGATTATTTCAGAGCGGTGCGTGGTGAGGATGTGGATTGGATGAAGGCCGACGTTGTGATCGTTAATGTCAACTGCGATTTTATGGCTCAGACACTATTTCACGAGAATATTGCTGTGCGCACCCAGACCATAAAAATAGGAGAGAAAAGCATAATGTTGGCCCAGCAGTTGTATAATGTCGATACCGACGAGGTGAAGGCTCAAAGCACATGCGTGATGGTGAGTTTCGATCCTACTACAGGTTGTTCGCAGCCACTTGCCGAGCACTGGCGCAAATCAATCATCGTATTCGAAGGCCGCTCTTTTGACTAATAACAAATCTCAGCATCTACCATAATTTCGGTTAAATTGCCGAACGAAACACAGCCAAATTGCCGAACAGAATACGGCTAACTTGCCGAACGAAACACAGCCAAATTGCCGAACAGAATACGGCCAACTTGCCGAATGAAATACAAAATAATATAAAAAATATTTGAATATCAGATATTTATATTATATTTGTAAAAAATTTAAAAATTATGAAAAAATACAAGCATAGAATAGTAGATTTTATCCTCGAAAGAAAGCTAAAAGGAATGGGTGCTGTGCTTATTGAGGGGCCAAAGTGGTGTGGCAAAACCACAACGGCTGAAGTAATGGCAAAAAGTGTCTTGTATATGAATGATCCCAAAAAAAGTGGGATGTATCAGCAGTTGGCAAAAATGAGTCCTCAAATATTGTTGGAAGGAGAAACACCAAAACTTATTGATGAGTGGCAATTAGCACCGAACCTATGGGATACAATCCGCTTTGAAGTTGATCATAGAGACGAAGAAGGTCAATTTATATTGACAGGTTCGGCTGTGCCTGCCAATACCGACGAAATATGGCATAGCGGAACAGGTCGTTTCGCACGAATCAAGATGCGCCCAATGAGTCTTTGGGAATCTGAGGATTCGCAAGGCTCAATTAGCTTAATGGATATGTTTGAAGGCAAGGCAAAAACAGGGTTATGCGAGGAAAAAAGCATTGAAGATATTGCTTATCTCGTATGCCGTGGAGGCTGGCCGAAAGCCACTATGCAGAAAAAGGAGATTGCACTTGATAGAGCTTACGACTATTATGATGCTGTGGTGAATGTAGATATATCAAGAGTAGATGGTGTGGCAAGAGACGCAGAGCGCACAAAAAAACTAATGCGTTCATACGCTCGTTTTCAAGGCACACAGACACCAATAAGCAAGATAAAAGAAGACGTAAGAGTAAACGACACTATGAGTGTGAATGAAGACACAATAGGTTCTTATATTAGCGCGTTGGAAAAGATTTTTGTTATAGAGGATATGCCTGCATGGAATCCTAATTTGCGTTCAAAAACAGCCATTCGCACTTCCTACAACAGATATTTTGTGGATTCTTCGATAGCTGTCGCTGCTTTAGGTATAGGCCCAAAGGATTTGATAAATGATCTTGAAACGTTTGGTTTGCTGTTTGAAACTATGTGCGTAAGAGACCTGCGTGTATATGCCGATGCGTTAAATGGTTCGGTATACCACTATCGCGATAAGAATGGTTTGGAATGTGATGCTGTAGTGTATCTGCGCAACGGTGAGTATGGATTGATAGAAATCAAGCTTGGCGGAGATAATTTTATAGAGGCTGGTGCTACATCATTAAAAACTTTAGCGTCGAAGATTGATACTGATAGAATGAAGGCTCCTGCTTTTATGATGGTTCTTACTGGTATTGGTAATATTGCATATCAGAGGGAGGATGGTGTTTGGGTAGTGCCAATCTGTTGCTTGAAGAATTAGTGAAAATATTCCTGTGGGGACACACTTAAATGCTCAAATTTGGTGGAAAACGGCAAAGGTTATATTTTTTTCTAGAAATTGTAAACTATGGCAGAAGATATAATTTACTTTAAGAGAAAGATTTATGACACAATGCTCAAGTGGAAACAAGAGCGTAATGGTGACACAGCATTGCTAATACAAGGAGCACGTCGTATTGGCAAATCTACTATTGCGGAGGAGTTTGCCATCAGAGAATATAGGTCATATATATTGATTGACTTTTCAAAGGTGTCTTCTTGTAATCAGCAAATAAAAAAATGAAAGAATTTTTGACTACAGAAAGTCTGTTTACAGAAATGAAAAATCCTTCGCATAAAGATTTAGATGATATTGCTGTAAATCTAATCCGAAACTTCTGCATTATTAAAAATGAGGCTGACGGTTTTGGTGTGCGCCAAGTGAGGTATAACATTGTAGAATTGGAGATATATTTCTACAATAATGAAAATGATGATTGGCCCACATATAATCGCGATTGTGTTGCTGGACAGTGGTTCTTCCATAGAAGTGGTGTGGATATAGCGTTTCAAACACAGCATGACGATAAATTGCTCACACAGTTTGGCGGTGTTTTGATTCGTGGACTGGAGCGCATTGTCGATGGTAGGGTTGATGGTTATATAGGCGGGCCACAACGCTGCATGTTTAATATGTTCAATGCAATGGTTGAAATGCCAAAGATATACCCATCAGAGCCATTAGATGATATTGTTGTGTTTAAGAATAATCGTGTGCGCATTGCACTTGATCAGGAAACCGGGTGTAAATTTAGGTATTTTCGGGAAATCAAGAAGGAGTCGTGGGAATATCCACAAATGTCAATTTACACAGTAAAAAAAGGCGACACATATAGTGTGTATAAAGATTATAAGGTTATAAAATATTCAGATGCACCGTGTTGTGGGATGGGAGAAATTCAGGTTTATCCCAATGCTAATACTGAAGAAATCGTGTTTTTCTCACGCCATATTACTGCATATAAGTGTTGGAACGATATTGAAGCAGCCTTAAAGGGAAATGATATTTCTTATGAGTTGCTTGATGATACCAAGGACATTTGGGTAAGAGATTTTATGCCAATACAGAAGGCTGATGGCTCTTTTGTTAGCTATGTATATAATCCTGATTATCTTCGTGATGAGCAAAAATATATCACCAGAGACGTGAGAAAGTGTTATGATTTTTCAAATAAGATATTTAATAATATCGATATCACTATAGACGGAGGCAACGTGATTCTGTGTGGAGACAAAGTTATAATGACTGATAAGGTATTCTGTGAAAACAAACATAAATCTGAGGAGGAAATAAAGCAAACTATTGAAACGGCATTGGAATGCAAGTTAATAATAATACCTTGGGATAAGGAAGAAAAATATGGGCATGCCGATGGTATGGTGCGCTATGTAGGGCCTGGACATGTTTTAATCAATAATTATGCTGATTTTGATGAGTTGTTGCGAAAAAAATTGTTAAATGCATTGTCTCCTCATTTTGAAAAAATCAGTGAATTAAAATATCATTCATTTGCCGGAGAAAAAAGCTGGGCTCACATTAATTTTCTACAGATAGGTGGGTATATTTTAGTGCCACAGATGGGAATAGCAAGTGATAGGGTTGCTGTAGAGCAATTATCTGCTATCTATAGCGACTACAAGATTATACCTGTAAGGGCAGATGGTATTGTGAGCAAAGAAGGGGCTTTAAATTGTGTGTCTTGGAATATAATATCAAATAAAAATTAAAAACTCTGCGTTTTGGCATTTGCAGTGATCTGTACAAGACGACAATGCATAAAAAAATGGGGCAGCACTGCGCGGTGTTGCCCCATTTGGCGTTGTATGGATGAAAATTGTCCCGATTTGGGATTATTCTTGTTCTTCGGTATTGCCTTGCATAGCTGCAAAGATCTTTGTTTCGAGTTCGTCGGCAAGTTCTGGATTATCGCCTATAATCTGCTTCACAGAGTCGCGGCCTTGACCGAGCTTGGTGTCACCGTAAGAGAACCAGCTACCGCTCTTCTTGATGATGCCATATTGCACGCCGAGGTCAACGATTTCGCCAGTGTGCGAGATTCCTTCGCCAAACATAATCTCAAATTCTGCCTTGCGGAATGGAGGTGCCACCTTATTCTTCACCACTTTCACGCGGGTAGAGTTGCCCACCACATCTTCGCCGTTCTTTAGTTGTCCGATGCGTCGAATGTCGAGGCGCACTGAGCTATAGAATTTCAGCGCGTTACCACCGGTGGTGGTTTCTGGGTTGCCAAACATCACGCCGATTTTCTCGCGAAGTTGGTTGATGAATATGCAGCAAGTGTTGGTTTTAGAGATTGTAGCAGTGATTTTGCGCAGAGCTTGGCTCATGAGTCGTGCTTGCAATCCCATCTTGCTATCGCCCATTTCGCCTTCGATTTCTGCCTTAGGAGTAAGAGCAGCCACCGAGTCGATAACGATGATGTCGATAGCCGAACTGCGAATGAGTTGGTCGGCAATTTCGAGCGCTTGTTCGCCGCAATCTGGTTGAGCGATAAGTAGGCTGTTTACGTCAACGCCCAGGCGTTCGGCATAAAAGCGGTCGAAAGCGTGTTCGGCGTCGATAATTGCAGCGATACCGCCTTGCTTTTGTGCTTCGGCTATGGCATGGATGGCGAGTGTGGTTTTACCAGACGATTCCGGACCATATATTTCGATGATTCTGCCGCGAGGATAGCCGCCCACGCCAAGTGCGTTGTTGAGGGCTATTGAGCCGGTAGGTATCACGTCAACCTCTTCCACCTTGTCGTCGCCAAGCTTCATGATTGCGCCACGACCGTAATTCTTATCTATTTTGTCCATTGTCACCTGCAGTGCTTTGAGTTTCTCAGCCGATACAGGTACGCGTTTTGGCTGTTGAGCTCCACTTTGAGTGTCAAGTTCGCCATCAAATTCTAATTCTTTCGACATAGAGTTTATGCTTTTTTTCATTAATAATATCGTAATAGTTTGTCAAAAAAATATCTTGTATATCACATTCACCCTATTGGGTTTATGTATCTACAAATATAGTGTAATTTCTTTGACAATGCAAAGTAATAATTATTATGGGAATATATTATGCCCATATATGTGAAAAATATCATAACGGAATGATAAATGCCAGTATGTTATACAGACAAATTAACAAAACGCGCCTTTAACACTTAAATAATGTTAATATAGAGAAAATTCTTGCTGAGAAGTTATGTTGTATAACATAAAATTTATAATTTTGTATCGTGTTTTTCATGGTATTAGATTTAAGGTTAATAAAGGTTGATTGTCGGGAGACAATCAATTTTTTTTGTACCTATTCCAACACTTATTTTCATCGATTTCCATAACATAAGTTCATTATAAATCTGGGGGGGATTTCGTATTGCTTCACGCACATCCCGCAGTATTCTTTCCAGAAAAAGTTGATACGGCTGTAGTGCCATCGCTAAAATTCCGCGCCATTCTTGTGTGTTTTATGTGTATATATGCACTTTTGCGAAGGTTTATTTTGGATTTCGGTTGATTGTGCTTACATTTGTGATATGCGATTGGAGATAATTGTGTTTGAGAGAATCACGTTGCTTGGTCTCCAGTCGAGGAGTATTAATGCCTAAACCTTAAAAATATGACAAAGCGTTGTTTAATTGCAGCTCTATTGGTGTTTGCCACAATCTGTGTGCAGGCTGCAAAGCTTCGAGAGTTTAAGTTTGGTGATCCATCAGATGAAGAATGGAAAATGACCACTTGTGCCAACGATTCGAGTGCCGAAGCGATAATGCTTCTTAATTTGCGCGACGTGGGTTTTCGTATTGTGCCAGGAGATGGGTTTAAAATCGTCACTACCAAACGCATCAGAATGAAAGTGCTTAAAGAAGATGGTAAGCAATTTGCTAATGTCAGTTTCACACTTTTCAGCAACAAGAAGTCGAATGGCGTACATGAAACACTGCACGGGCTGAGGGCTGTGGCTATAAATATGGTAGACGGCAAGCCTGTTAAGACCAAGATGAAAGGCGACATGGTGTTTAAGGAACAACTCGGCAAGTCGTATGAACTTGTGAAGTTCACCATTCCACAGGTCAATGTAGGCACCATCTTTGAGTATGAATATACAATTATGGGCGATAATTTTTGGAATATGGGCGACTGGTATGCACAGCAGGGTGTGCCTGTATTGTATGCCCGCTACACTTCGCTGGTGCCGGAATGGCTTAATTTCAATTACCAAACACAGGGCCACGACTATCTTAAGGGCATATATGGCGATGGCTTGCTCGACCGCAAGGATGTGGTGAAGGCCGTAAGCCGTGCTTATATCTGGGAAGCCTCAAACATTCCTGCGCTCAAGAGCGACGGCTATCTGTGGTGTCCAAGCGACTATATGGTGAAGGTGTCGGCCGAATTGACCAGCACGTCATTTCCTGGCGACCAAATCCGCGACTATGGCCAAACGTGGGAACGCATCGACGAGATAATGTTTGAAGAAGGTTGGTTTGGTGGTCGTATAGGCAAGAAAACGCCCTTTAGCGATGAACTGAAGCAGAAAGGCATCGCTGAGATTGCCGACAAGGAGCAACGCGCCATCCAGACCATATCGTTGCTGCAAAGCCATGTTAAGTGGAACAAGGAGTATTCTCTCATTCCACAATCGATGTCGAAGACTGCCAAGGATGCTACGGGCAACAACGCCGACATAAATATTTTGCTTGTGAATATGCTTCGCGAGGTGGGCATTGATGCCAATCCGTTGGTGATGCGCCGCCGCGACTTGGGCATGCTGCCGTTTACATATCCAAGCACCGACAAGCTCACCACGTTTATTGTAGCCATACCGCTGTCGGCTAAAAAGACGGTGTATGCCGATGCTTCGTGCGAGAAGGGCTATCTCAATGCGTTCTCTCCGTTGTTGTATCCTATGCGTGCACGCATTATCACCAAAGATAATGTTGAAGAAAAGTGGGTGGATTTGCAGAAGGTGGCTATGGCTGTCACCAGCAACAATATTGTTGCCTCAATCGATGCTGAGGGTAATATGTCGGGCGAGGTGAAGGCCGTTCATCGTGGACAGTCGGCATACCAATATCGCACAAGTTACAGCGATGCCAAGGACGAGAAGGAATTTATCTCAAAGAAGGAGAAATCCGACAACATCACCATTCCTGATTATTCTGCCACTGGTAAAGAAGGCTTCGGCAAGGAAACTGTGGAAACATATAAGTTCACTCGCACCGGAGATGCTTCTGACGATCATATCTACATCAATCCTATCGTTATGCGAATAGTGAACAAAAATCCGTTCACCGACGCCAAGCGATTGAAGCCGATAGAATTTCCATTTATGCAGACCGAGAACACTGTCTACAACATCACCATTCCTGATGGCTGGGAGGTGGAGGAATTGCCTAAGAGCATCTCTATTGCCACACCTGGCCGCGAGATGATAGCGCGCATAGCTTGTGCTGCCGATGGCAATGAGATACAATTGCAGACCATATTTAAGATCAACGCTACATTCTATCCTGTAGAGGTGTATGATGTTGTGAAGGAGATGTTCGGCACTTTGGCAGACCGTTGCAATGATATGATTGTTTTAAAGAAGAAGTGATGAGGCGCATAGTGTTTTTTGCAATAGCCGCCTTGTTGGCTATTGCAGTTTCGGCACAGCCGGCTGCCGAGATTCGCAAAAGTCACGTTATGGTGAATGTGGTGTCGGCCAACGAATATTATGTCACTACACACGAGGAGGTGGTGATATACAAGGAGAACAAGGCTTATCTTGCCAACTATGGCATCACGCTCAACAAGGATGAAAAAATCGACAAATTCTCGTGCGTGATAGAGGGTGTGAACGGTGGCTTCAAGAAGAAATTCAAGGCTGGTGATTTGAGTCGTTCGCAGTATTCCGAAAGTCTTGCCACCGATGCTGAGAGCGTATATCTGGGGGTGGATATTCCCACCTATCCTATAGTGGTGACCACCGATGTCACCATACACCACACCAACAATACGCTGGTCTATCCATCGTTTGTGCCAGTGCCTACTTATGATGTGGCCGTGACCGATGCATTGTATGAAATCACGTTTCCATCGGCGTTGGCTATAAGGTATCTCACTACTGGCGAGCCTATAAAGCCCACTGTGGCTGAGGCTGCTGATAAAACCAAATGGACATTCTCGGTGAAGGATGTGGCTCCGTTGGTGAAGGAAAAATACGATGGTGGCTTGTCAAAACTGGTGCCGAAGGTGTTTTTCATTCCTGAGTCGGTCGACTACTATGGCAATAAGGGTAGCCTTAAGACGTGGGAAGAATTTGGCAAATGGGTGGGCGCACTCTGTGAGGGGCGTGGCGAATTGCCTGCTGCTGCTATCGAAAAGGTGCATGCTCTCACCGACACTTGCACCTCCGATTGGAGCAAGGTGGCTGTGCTATATGATTTCCTCAAGCAGACCACTCGCTATGTGAGCATACAGTTGGGCATCGGCGGTTTCCGTCCGTTGCCTGCCGAATATGTGTGGCGCACAGGCTTTGGCGATTGCAAGGCGTTGACAAACTACATGCAGGCTTTGCTCAAAGAGGCCGGTGTGCAGTCTACCTACACGCTCATCAGCACCGAGCAGGATAAACTGCTGTCGCTACCAAACTTCCAGCAATTAAACCACGTGATACTGAAGGTGCCAATAAGCAGGCAAGTGATATGGATGGAGTGTACAAATCCTGAGATTCCGCTCGGATATACTCACGACGACATTGCTGGGCACGATGCCTTGGAGGTGACGTCGCAGGGCGGCAAGTTGGTGTCGCTTAAAGATTACCCCGACTCGGTGAATCTGGTCACCACACGCGTGGAATTGAAGTTGCAGCCCGATGGCACAGCCAGTGTGGCGATAGTAGATTCGCTTGATGCTCACACCTACACCAACAAGTATTCTTGGAAAAATAAGAACGACCGCGATCGTCGCGACTTGGCTTCGGCGGTGTTTGACTTGCCATTCGGTGAAATCACCAAGTGCGAAAGTTGTCTGATACCGTTTAAGACACGATATGAGGCTGGTGTGGTGCCTTGCACTGCCACAAGCGTTGAGGCTGCCGGCGTGAAAATTACGAGTGGCACTGGTGCGCGAATGTTTGTCACTATCAATCCGCTGCATAAGCATTTCAAGGAGGATGACCTCACCAAAGACCGCAAGCACGAGTTGTGCATAGGCCGTGGAGGAAAGACTATAGAAGAGATTACACTCTCGTTGCCAGAAGGCGTTGAGATAGAGTCGCTTCCTCGTTCGGTAAGCGTAAGCAACGAGGTGGGTTCGTTCTCATCCACCATAACCGAAAAAGACGGTGTGGTGAGGGTAACCAACAAGCTGATGATAAATCGTGGCACATACGCCGCTGAAAAGACTGCGCTGTTGGATGCCATACGCAGCGCGCAGCGCACCGCCTACAAATCTAAGGTAGTGCTCCGCCGCAGGTAGAGTGCAGAATGGCGTACTGTGCCGAGGCGTGTCCATTGCGATTAGGATTTTGGTTATTAACCCAAATCGGGCATTAGGCCGTAAATGTAAATTTTGTTCTACTGCTTGGAGTTTTTCTGTTTTTATAAGACATCTTTTGCATGAATTAGCAATACGCGTTAGAGGATTTCAGAGTAGTATTTTGCGGATTTGACAGACCGTCGCCTGTAGGGACGTGGCATGCCACGTCCGCACCCGAATGGCGATTATTACATTGGATACCAGTGCTTTATGCGGACGCGGTATGTCGAGGCCCTACCGGCGAACGTTTTTTGGGGCAGCACGGAAATCCCCATAAAATCCGTGCTTCTAAAACTCCGAGATCCGTCCAAGCCCTAACGCCCGATTTGGGTTTAAGATTATTTTGCTCACTATGTTTGCCGTATTGTTCGGTAAAGAAGGATTTTTTTGTACTTTTGTAAACGCATAATCCCAATTAGGTTGTTAAAGTGTGGAAAAATCTTTTATTTACGTTATAACGACCGATTTGGGATAAACGTTAAGCCTATGTGGGGCTGTGCTTTATACATATAATATCATAACAAAATTCTATCAAATGAAGCAAATTTCATTTTCACAATTGACTGCCGTGGTGGCAGCGTGTGGCTGTAGTGCGGCTGCAAATGGCGGTACTCCTGCTATAACTCCAGATGCTGATATCGAGGCAAGAGTGTATAAAATCGTGTCACAAATGTCGCTCGACGATAAAGTGGGACAGATGTGTCAGGTAACAATCGACTATATGCTCGCCGAGAAAGGTGGCGATGGCAAAGTAGTGTTTGATACCGATAAGGTAAAAGAGACTTTTGAGAAATATCGCGTTGGTTCGGTGCTTAACACTCCTTATGGCGAGGCGCACGACCGCGAGGCGTGGTATCGCGTGATAGGTGTGGTGCAGGATGCCTCTATGAAGTATATAGGCATTCCTGACATCTATGGTGTAGACCAAAACCACGGCACAACATACACCACTGGTGGAACACTTTTCCCTCAGGAAATCAACATGGCAGCGTCGTTTAATCGCGACCTCGTGCGCGAGGGTGCAGCGATATGTGCCTACGAGTCGCGCGCATGCTCAATGCCTTGGGTGTTCAATCCGGTGATGGACCTCGGACGCAATCCGGCATGGAGCCGCATTTGGGAAAGCTTCGGTGAAGACCCTTATATCAACGGCGCTATGGCTGTGGAAATGGTGAAAGGATATCAAGGCGACGACCCTAATCACGTGGGTTCTAACCTCGTGGCTGCGTGTCTAAAGCACTATATGGCTTACGGAAACCCTGTGAGCGGCAAGGACCGCACCCCAAGTTCTATCAATCCCGTAGACCTTCGCGGAAAATACTTCGAGCCTTACAAGATGGCTATCCGCGCCGGTGCGCTTTCCATCATGGTGAATTCGGGCATCAACAACGGTCTTCCATTTCATGCCAATCATGAGATGCTCACCGTGTGGCTAAAGGAACAGCTCAACTGGGACGGTATGATTGTCACCGACTGGGCTGACATTCACAACCTCTGGAAGCGCGACAGGGTGGCTGCCGACTATAAGGATGCCATTAGGCTTGCCATCAATGCCGGTATCGATATGTCGATGACCCCATACGACACCGAATTCTGCACCCTGCTTAAGCAACTCGTTGAAGAGGGTGAAGTGCCTATGTCGCGCATCGACGATGCCGTGAGCCGCATCGTGCGCCTGAAGTTGCGCCTTGGCCTCTTTGAGACTCCAATGACCTCTCCTAAGCAATATCCGCTCTTCGGCAGCAAGCAACATGCCGAAAAGGCGCTCGAATTGGCTGTGCAGAGTGAGATTCTGCTTAAGAACGAAAACTCGGTGCTCCCAATCGCTAAGGGCAAACGAATACTTGTAACCGGACCGAACGCCAACTCTATGCGTTCGCTCAACGGCGGCTGGTCTTACACTTGGCAGGGTTCGGAAGATCCTCGCTACCACAAGAACTACAACACCATCTACGAAGCCCTATGCGAGGTTTACGGCAAGGACAACGTGGTGCTTGAAGAAGGTCTCGACTATGTGCCTGACTATGGCAAATGGGAAGAAGAGCAGAATCTGCGCATCGACCGCGCTGTGGCTGCTGCAAGCGATGTAGACGTGATAGTGGCATGCGTAGGCGAGAACTCATATTGTGAGACTCCGGGCAATCTCAACGACCTCACTCTCTCGGCCAATCAGCAGGCGCTCGTCAAGGAACTTGCCAAGACTGGCAAACCGATTGTATTGGTGCTCAACGAAGGCCGTCCACGCATTATCCGCGAAATCGAACCTCTCGCACAAGGCGTGATTGATGTGCTACTGCCAGGCAATTACGGTGGCGATGCCCTTGCGAAACTCATCTCGGGCGAACGTAATTTCAGCGCTAAACTGCCTTATACCTATCCTAAATGGGCCAATGCGATTGTTTCTTATGACCACAAGCCTTGCGAATCGGTTGAAACCATGGGCGGTGCGTATAACTATAATGCCGACATTGATGTGCAGTGGCCATTCGGCTACGGCTTGAGCTACACCAACTTTGAATACTCTGGCATCACAGTAGACAAGCAATCGTTTGCTGCCGACGACGACATCACGGTGTCGGTGACTGTAAGCAACACCGGCAAGGTGGCAGGCATGGAGCCAGTGATACTCTATAGCAGCGACCTTGTGGCATCAATCACCCCCGACGTGCTGCGTGTGCGCCAGTTTGGCAAGGTGAGCCTCAAGCCAGGCGAAAGCACTGTGGTGAAGTTCACTATCAAGGCAAGCGACCTCGCCTTTGTGGGCTACGATGGAAAATGGATACTCGAGAAGGGTGACTTTGAGTTTACTGTAGGCTCACAGAAGGTGAAAGCATCGTGTACAGAAACCAAGAAATGGGAAACACCAAATGTTTAACCCAATTCTGTCATCAGACCTTGAATAGAATTTAGTTTTATAAAACCGCACAATATTTGGTGGGGATTACGGTTATCAATTCCGTAATCCCCACCGTTATTTTATGATGTTTTGGATTTATGCCAATTCGGTGCGGTCGTGGCGGTCGAGGTTGCGATAGCTGATGGCTTCTGAGATGTGTTCAGGCAGGATATTCTCCGAGCCGGCAAGGTCGGCAATGGTGCGCGCCACCTTGAGGATGCGGTCGTAGGCTCGGGCGCTCATGTTGAGGCGTGTCATGGCGTCTTTCAGGCGTTCAAGGCCAGCTTCGTCAACGGCAGCATATCGGCGCAGCATGGCCGAGGTCATCTGTGCGTTGCAGTGCACGGTTGGCTCGTTGGCATAGCGTTGGCTCTGTATCTCGCGTGCTTTCACCACACGGGCGCGAATTTCCGCCGATGTCTCGCCATCGGTGGTTGATGATATTGCTTCAAATTCTACGGGTTGCACATCCACCTGTATGTCTATTCGGTCTAAGAAAAGAGGGGCCGCTGATTGTCCCACTTTTTGGCTCGCTCCATGCCATCTAGCACTACGCCTACGATGATTTATCAAGGACATAGATGAATGGCCATTGTTTATGTTCACGATGCAAAGATAATACTTTTGTTTAATTAGTCGAGCCTTTTTGATTAGAATTGCTCCATTGTGCATAGACTCTATACATTCCCACATGGGCCAGGTGAATTTCTGATAGACAGAATCTAAGGAATGTATTTCGACGAGGTTGAGTCCGATAACATGTTTTTTGAGGTCTGTATTGCGGTATTGCTTCTTTACGACAGCATAGGCGCGTCCCAGATCCTCAAAAATGTAGGGCGCAACGTCGGCGAAAGGTTCCGATTCAAGACCATCCATAGTGATAATATAACACTCGGGAACCACATCATTATATGTGAACCCCCACCAATATGCCACTATCTTCGAACAGATAAATAGGTGACGCAGTTTTATTCTTCAAAAAGCAGCAATTTTATTGATAAAAAAATGCAAATGCGAAATATTATCATTAACTTTGCTGCATCACAATATGAGAAGAATGGAAAGTACGGGGATTATAAAGAACGCAGGCCTAAAAATTACTCCGCAACGTAAAGTGGTTTATGAGGTTATGATGGAATTGCGTCATGCTGCCA
>ERZ780141.339-NODE-339-length-37138-cov-11.930022_pt1 | contig 37138 bp, 30 predicted proteins | sample MGYA00433080_ERZ780141 | MGnify/ENA primary metagenome ERZ780141 (study PRJEB29588, sample SAMEA2154047) | human gut metagenome | biome: human gut; feature: human-associated habitat; material: faeces | place: Denmark | collected 2008/2010 ... | reverse complement strand
ACCTTCAAGTATATGTTTATGTCACATTATGCCACGGAAGTTTGCAAGTGTCCCGGAATTACCTATAAAATTATTGTACAAATCCAGTATATAGTTGGTCTTTATCCATTTTACTGACTTCAATATCAGGATTAATCGTTTTTACGAGTTTACTGAAAAAGGTATAGTCGTCCTCGGCAATCCTATATCCAAAAATTATTTTGTGTATATGTACTTTCACATAGTTGCTCTTCCTGAACAAACGTGCTTCCTTTTCATATTCCCAAACCATTGATTTATGAGATAATAACTCTGTAACTTCTATTTCATCAGATACGCTTATGTTCGGTAAATTCGCACAATAATTTACATCTACAGGAGGTGCCGCTTTTTCAGATAAACTGATTTTTATGCAGCATCCTTTATGACTATCAGCATAATTTGTCCATAAAAGAGTATGTTTATAATCTTTAGACAAAGAACATATCCGCGTATGATATTTCTTCTCCCGAAGAAGTCGTATCGTGTTTTCATTGTGAATATCGGTTAAATATACACCTTCCATAGGGTCATTAAGTTCATCATATCTGGCAACATACAACCTTTCATTAATAAGTATGTCAAGAAAATATCTAATATTTCCAAGACTTCTAAATTTATAATAGTGTGTCCCCATAGCAACTGGTGATTAAAAGTAAGCATTTTTTTTATTTCCAATAATCAAATACAATAAGTTTTAGCCTGAATTACTCATAAAGAAAGTAAAGGAGCCCGCACAATTATTTGGTAATCAGAGGATTAAATGTTATTTTTGTAATGCTAAAAACAAGAAGCATTTTTTCCTTTACTTCATGAGCAAAATTACTTCATATTCCGCAGATTACCAAACTTTTCCTACACTGTTTGACCTTGAGCCCGTGGGCGGCAAGAAAGTGACGGTGGATTTCTCTGCGCCCGAACTCTCCTCGCTCGGCGGACTGTCCCTTGTCCGCGAATATGAAAAGTTATCAAACCGCATCATCGAACGCATCGAATCTTGTATCAAAGATCCGCGCCGGGAACCTATGGTGGTACACAGCCAGACGGAGATGCTCCGCCAGAGGATATACCAGATAGTGGCCGGCTTTGAGGATGCCGACGACTGCGACAGGCTATGCAGCGACGGAATCCTGAAGATGTGTGCCGGACTGTCTGCTTCGGATGGAATTGACCTGGCTTCCCGGCCTACGATGACGCGTCTGGAGAACCGCCTGTCCCGCAAGGAGATGTTCGAGATCGGAGAAGCCTTCATCGATGACTTCATCGCTTCTTATAACTCCGAGCCCTATTCCATCATCATTGATGCAGATGACACGAATGCCGACACATATGGCGCGTAGCAGCTCACGCTGTTCAACGCCTATTACGGGGAATACTGCCATATGCCACTGCTGCTGTTCGAGGAGCGCAGCGGAAAACTCATCCTTTCCATCCCCAGACCGGATCGGGGCAACAAGGCAATTAACATTTCAGGCATGCTCAAACAATTGATAACCAAGCTCCACAAGCTCCACAAGCTCCACAAGAAGTGGAAACACACTCAGATAATAGTACGGGGAGACTCTCATTTCTATTCCCACGATTTCATGGACTGGGCAACAGAGCAACAGGATGGCATCCACTTCATTACGGGATTTGCCGGGAACGTGAAGTTTCAGAAGATAACCGAACACCGGCTTGACACTGCGGTTGCATCTTACAAGGCCGCCGGTGAAGATGTGCGCATGTTCCATTCGTTTATGTACAAGTCCGATTCCTGGAAGCATCAGCAAAGGGTTGTTGTCAAAATCGAGGTCAATAGTCTAGGAACAAACGTCAGATATGTCGTGACAAACTTCAAGGGGCAGAGGTCCAGCTTCATATACTCTGAATGCTATTGCGACCGAGGACGCATGGAGCAGATGATTGCCGAACTCAAGAACGGACTCAAGGCCGACCGGATATCCTGCAGCAAGTTCTCTGCCAACCAGTTCAGACTCTATCTGCACTGCGCCGCATACGTAATCCTGCGTTCGTTTCAGGCCGATATGCTTGTGGGAACCGAACTTGAGTGCATTACCATCACCACAATGAGGGAAAAACTGCTCCTGAGGAGGGCGCTGAAAAAGGGATTTATTTTTATATCCTTGAGAATCGTCTATTTGAATAGCTTTTCAAAATTTTACTAGGTTGTCCAAATTTTCGATTCTCAAGAGGTTATTATCAAAAAAACGGAGCATATCGCCCTTATTTCCCCTTTTTATTGTCCAGTATTCGGTTTATTCTCACAAGATTTGACGCAAATATTGCTACGGCACTCTGCATCGTAAACGCATTGAGGCCGTAACTGAATGCTCTATTTAGGTGATAAGGATGTTTAAGTTCTGAGTTCTTTGCTTCAACGATATATCGTTCACGATATTTTTCTTGGAACTCTTTAGTTTCTTGTCGTCGCTTCAACTCCTCTTGCTGCTTAGTTAAGATTGTTATGCAATATTCTTTCCGTCCGCTACCTTTATATCCACATTCTTCCGTATGATTACACACCTTACACTTATGCGCATCGAAGATAAAACGGTATTGTAAATTCTTTCGCTTTGTCTTTGAACTTGGATCTTTTAAATACTTATGAATAGCCATATGTCCGGCTGGGCATACAACCATACCGGCATCCTTGTTATAGGTGAATTTCCTACTCGATTCTCTAATATTGCCATTTGCAATAATAGGATTGAGCTTTGCAATGATTGAAACACCTTCTCGATCTGTATTTTCTAGATTTTTTTGACTCGAATACGCGCCATCTCCAATGACTTCCTCCAGATTGGGAATATTTACTTTAGCCTTACTTATTAGCGTCGGCAGTTCTGGACCATCTCCTTTTTCTCCTGAAGTTATAGTGGCGGCAACCACAAGGTGTTCTGGAACCACGGCATAATGTCCTTTGAATCCAAAAAAATCAGAAGTGGGAGTTTTATGCCCTGTTCGCGCATCGGGATCTGCAGATACCGTATAGTGATCCTTTATATCTTCTATCATCTCCGACAATAGATTTATTTTTTCCGACACCGAAGGCAAAATTGATATTTTTTGTTCTCTTACTAAGGCAAGCAACCTTGACACATAATCCATCTGCTTTTCCAAGTCAGCGCCTTCATATTTTTGAGGCATCTTATCTTTCATGTCAGGATCTGCTTCATATACCGATTTCCTAAGTATCTTCGCTTGCTTCTGCAATGCGTTGGCCGGCAAGATTGGATTTGATCGTGATAGCGAGTGGGTGGAGTCGACTATTATCTTGTTGCTGATTTCAATACCTTTTTCTCGAGCAATATCGATGGATTTATTGATAAGCATATCCAACAAGTTCATATCCTTGAGTCTCATTCTGCGAAACTTACTCAAAGTACTGGACTCAATGACCCTGTCTTCAGGCGCTAGCCCAAGAAATTATTTATATGACATATCACACATGCATTTGTCTACAAGGTCTACGTCTGACAATCCAGAAATGCTTTTAATCATTAAATACTTAAACATCCTTACTGGATCTTCTGCCATTCTGCCATTATCTTGACAGTACTTGCTGTTCAGTTCTTCATAAATAAACGAAAAATCAACAAGTTCGTTAATCAGTCTAAGCTTGTTGTTCTTTGGAACAACAATATCATACAATGATGAATAGTCGGAGAAATGTATCGTACCTTGTATAGGAAGCATAATTGTCTGTATTTCAATACAATAAAGATACGAAATAATCCACAAACCACCAAACGAATCAATGGAAAGTTTGCGGATTGTTGTAAAGTATTCTAGGCTATTCAGGGGACTTTTTCAGCGCCCTCCACAGGGCCGCGGACGGCCATGCCTTTCGATCGGCACCTGGCACCCCAGCTCTTTGCTCCACGATATCTAAGACACACAAATGGTGTAAATTTAGGCCTTTTTTTACCCCGTTTGTTCAATTTGATGAATTTGGTGTAAAAAGTGGCGCTTTTTCGCACCAAATTCTCGACTCTGCCGATACCAGCCGCGATACAATCCACATCACTCAAGCTCCAGGAGGCGGAACTCAGGACGCGAATTGAGAAGCACCTGAGCGGACGAGTTCGACCTCCTGGCGCAGCCACGCTATCTTTTTATGGATTACCTAATCGAAATTTTCTTCATAATTGATATATTTGTGAGGCTTTACACATGAGAACTACAAATAGAGAAACATATGAATTATCGATTTCTTCTGGCGAGCATGATAATGCTGCTATCAGCATTGACACAAGCAATCGGGCAAACCGGCCTCTACACGTACAATGGGGGTTATTTTTTGCGGAACGGCTCGCATTGGGAGGAGTACCGGCCCGACGCGAAGCCTGGGGTCTGGGCGACATATGAGCAGTATAATGAGGAGGCTAACTTCTTCAATATCAAGAACTCACTCTGTTTTGTGAGCGTTCCGAAAACGACTTCATGCAATTTTTTTTATGCCAAGCCCGGGTATGAGTGGTCACAGATATATACGACCAGCGAGATATATGACTATATGCCCGGCAGCGCCAGAGATATTTATTGCTATGATGGCGGATATTTCGTAAGAGACGGCATGGACTGGTACGAATATCGTCCTGGGGAGAAGCATGATGTATGGAACGAATATGAGCAGGTGAAGGCTGACGGGAGCTTTATATACCTGACTTGTAAATATAGCGACTTCCATATAGGCATTCCATTGACAGGATCGATCAGTAGCATATATATTAGGAAAGGAGATGGGGATTGGGCGCCAATTTATACATTGACAGGCGTTTACGACAGTGGAAAAGGCTATGAATACTCTATTCCTTTCGGGAAAATGCACTCGGAGAATTCTTCGGATAGTCTGAGCGTGGATAGTCGCATCAATATCAACAGTGATGGGACTTGTCAGGTAAGATGCGCCGACAAGAATTACCCTTTCGAGTTTTCATCTTATGAACAATATGAATCCTCTGGATTCGACGTGGGAAGCATGTTTTTCTTGTTGCTACTTGGAGCGGGGCCCGGCAATACGGAAGGGTTCGTGCTGTACAAGGATGAAGACAAGACTGATGAGGTCCTGTCTTACACTGAAACTGACGGCAAGATTATCTGCACTGTGAGTGGGATTAACGGCCTGCCTACCACAGAGTTCTGGGACTGCAAGGACTCGGATCCCGGAGAACAGATTCATGAAAAAGTGCTGATCGAAGAACTCTAAAACAACTTCTACTTAAATATAACAGATATGGCAAAGAACAATTTGACAGGTTATGGTCGCCTGCTGTCCCTTGACGCCCTCAGAGGCTTCGACATGATGTTCATTATGGGACTGAGCGGAATCATCATAAGTATTTGTGCACTATTTCCTGACGGGGACAATTCATGGCTGGCCATGCAAATGAAGCATGTGAAATGGGAGGGATTCCATCACCACGACACTATATTTGCGTTATTTCTGTTCATATCGGGCATGACATTTCCATTCTCTTCTGCAAAGAAACTGGAAAAGGGGATGTCTAAAGGGAATCTGACTAAAGATGTTCTCAAAAGGGCGTGCATATTGTTCTTCCTAGGACTAGTTTACCAGGGGCTTTTCCAGTTCCACTTTTCAACACTGAGATTCATGAGCGTATTGGGAAGAATCGGAATCGCTTGGGCACTGGCCGCTATAATTTACTGCTATACAGGTAGAAAGACACAGTATGGTATCGCTGCCGGAATCCTCATCGGCTACTTTTTCTTGTTGAAATTCACCATCGCACCAGATGCGCCTGCCGGATCCGATTCATTGTCAAAGATGGGCAATATATCATACTACATTGACAGAATCATTCTTGGGAATCATGCATATAAGCCTTATGGCGACCCTGAGGGATTGCTCAGTACGATACCGGCCATCGTCACGGCACTTCTCGGTATGTTCACGGGAAGATATGTGAAAGAGTCTGACGACAGCGGCGAGAAAAAGACATTGAAATTACTCTGCGCGGCTGTCATCACTGGGGTTGCGGCAGCATTGTGGTCCATCTGGTTTCCTGTCATCAAGAATCTGTGGACCAGTACTTTCGTCCTTGCCGCGGCCTCTTATTCCCTGGCTATTTTCGCCATTTTCTATTATCTCATCGATGTTAAAGGCTGGAGAAAAGGTGTCGTATTCTTCCAGGTAGTCGGCATGAATTCGATTACCATCTACTTGGCGCAGAGATTCATTGACTTTCAACAGATCGGCAATTTCTTCCTCGGCGGAGTAGCGGGACTGGTCCCGGAAGCATTGGGAGTGGTCATTCTCAAAATCGGTTATTTTGCCGCCGCCTGGCTGATGCTGTACTTCATGTACAAGAAAAACGTGTTCCTGAAAGTTTAAAAAAGTCAAATGATAATTTCATTATTGCAAAGACTTGATGTGGCACTTTTCGGAAACAATGCATCGACTTCGTACTGCGTAAGCCCGATAACACGACGAAGTTGCCCATCCGAACACCTAAAGTCGTAGTGAAGAGTACGTGCAAGATCCAGTTTTTGAGCTTTTGACAATTCCCGCAATGAAGTTTTCTGGTGACGTTCTTTAATGATAGATATAATTTGGGTAAATAGCTCCCCATCAGACAGATAATCCTCATCATCGATTTCTGCAGCCACCCCGCTATAACTTTCTATATTGCGGCATAGCATTGAGAAATAATGGTGTGCGTCTCTAAACAAGGCTTTTGCAAACTTAATTGCACAATATGAAATAGGAAGTACATAACCATCTACGACAGGCCAATTATCAGGAATCTCGGGGATACGCCCACGAAACATACTTCTACCTTGTTTAGTTGTAACATCATGAAAAGTCGATGTTGTTTCCAGCATATATCCGAAGAAATAAGGGCCCGCTCCCCATGGATAACTATATGGGGTGTAATTATGGTTGGACACAAAGCCATTTCTATTTATATATACGATAGTATTGCGAATAGCATCTATGTCTGCGATTTCTTTCAACGTTGGTGAAAACCCTTCCGGAAGTCCATCCGGGAAACCGCTTTTCATACCTCTCGACAGACGTTTTTTTATAAACGAGAATGCAGTTAGAAGTCGTTCTGACTGTCCCTCTGCCAAAATGTGGATATGATTACCCATTATCTCAAACGTAAGGATTCTTACGTCTTGATACTCAAGTGCCATCTGAGCAACAACATTCATCGCAAACACAAACTCATCATGACTCCGGAACATTAACGGAGTTTCTTTTCCTGAGGTGTATAGATGCCAATATGGCCCATTTTCACCAAAAGAACGCAGACAGTAGTTTTCTTTTTCTCTATAAGTCGACATAGTTATTACTTAATTTATTATTCGGTGTAAAAACGGCCTCTTTTTACACCATTCACATCAAAATGAATAAACGGTGTAAAAAAGTGCCTTTATTTACACCATTTTTTGACGAACTGAATTCCATAACCTTTATTACCAAAAAAGCGAGTCAGGCACGATATAACCTAACTCGCTTTGCGGACTCTGACGTACCGCGGCATTCAAACTTATTAACTCAAGTTTCGCAAGTTGTCAAACTTGCTGAGCGCAAGCGCTTATTTGAGGGTTATTACTCGTTCGAAGGCTGTAAGCCCCACGCACTTTTTGCGTGCACGTTACCCTCACCCTAAATCCCTCCCCTCGGGGAAGGGACTTGCTTTCGCCCTCTCGGGCTCCATAAGCCGTGTTTCGCACATGCGAAACTTGAATTATTGACGCTTACTTGAACAGCTGCGGAACGAACATGCTCAAATAGATACGCCAATTTCTCCAGATGTGACCACCGTCGGACTCGTAGTATGTATACTTGTATCCGGCATCGTCCAGCTTCTTGCGGAAATCCGTATTAGCCTGATACAGAAAATCCGCGTTACCTATTCCTATCCAGTACAATGCCGGTTTCTTCGAGAACTGGACTGCAAGTTTTTCGTCAATGTTTTCATAAACCGGAGAACTTACACCTTCGTGCGGCATAATGGCCGAAGAGAAAAGTCCCACATAGTCGAACATGTCGGGATACTGCATGGAAATATGGAGAGAATGGAAACCGCCCATAGACAATCCGGCGATTGCGCGGCCCTCCTTCTTACGAATCGTACGATAGTGACTGTCAATATACTTTACGACATCAGGGAAAGATGTTTCGAACGATCCTTCCATTGTCTTAGGCAGATTCGCATTAGGTGGAACCAAGCCCTGCGACGTCTGGCCCGGAGCTGCCTCCTGTGAAACATTGCCATTAGTCATGACCACAATCATTGGCTTGGCCTTACCCTGAGCGATAAGATTATCGAGAATCTGTGAAGCCCTTCCGAGATCCATCCACGCTTCCTCGTCACCACCCCTACCGTGGAGAAGATAGAATACAGGATACTTGGTCTTGGAATTATCCTCATAACCGGCAGGCGTATAAACCGTCATCCTGCGCTTCATTCCGAGTGTCGGACTATCGTACCAAACCTTGGAAACAGTTCCGTGAGGGACATCATTGACACTATACAAATCACCCTTGCCGCCCTTCACGATAAAAATATTATTCACACTGTTCACATCGCGATTCATGTAGACATTCAAAGGGTCTGTCACCTGAAGACCATCCACGATAAAACAATAGCTGTACAGCTCAGAATCCAGCTTGCCGGTAGTAAATTCCCAGATACCTTTATCGCCTTCCTTAAGGTCAGCAATTCTATAGCCATCGGCATTTCTATCCTTGATGAAATCGCCCACAACCTGCACCCTCACCGCCTTAGGTGCTTTAAATCTGAAAGTTACAGTGTTGTCAGGATGAACCTCTGGAGAAATGAGGGAGTTGACGCCCCAAATCGCCTCCTGCGCAAAAGCCGCAGTCGTCAGCATCAATGCTGTCGCAAGTGTAAAGATTTTTTTCATGTTTATGTCAATGTTTTTGTGTCGTCATCATGTGTGTTCCCGAATACCGGGCCATCTACAAAGATAATGATTCCTGTCAGAAATACCAGCCGATTTCAGGATATGCCTTAACGAAATTTCGAAACGGTTAGAATTAGCATGGTTGAGCCAGGAGGTCGGACTCGTCCGCTCAGGTGCTTCTCAATTCGCGTCCTGAGTTCCGCCTCCTGACGCCCCGGCGCCGCCCCTCTACACAAGCCGCCACGCCGAAATCTCCCGGCTGAGCACCTCGTCAAGCGGCGGCAAACTCTTGTCCGTCAGCCACTTCTCATATTTGAGAGCATCCTGCGACCCCCAATCGATCAGCTGCTTGATATGCTGAAGACACATGAACTCCAGCAACTCATGAAAACGCACCCCGTGATTCGGCTCCTTCAAATGCGCCAACTCGTGCAAAATCACATAATCGCACAGCGGCTCTGGCAAACGGATCAGATTCAGATTCAAATTAATATTCCCAGCCCTCGAACAACTGCCCCAATTCGAAGAATTATGCTTCACAGTCAGCCGCTTGAACACAAATCCATAATCCTTGGCCAATAAATCCAACTTCTGCCCCAGCAGAATCTTCGCCTCCTCACGCAAAACATCCACCAAAATCTTTCTCAGCCCCACCTGAGAAGCACCCCTTGGAAAAGTGACCGTCTTGAGCACTATGGGATTGTCCAGACTCAGCCACATGACCGCACCCTGCGAAGGATCGACATTCTCGCACTTTAACTTCGCGACCACACGACCCTCCTCAGCCTCACTGTTACCCTCGACAAATAATATCTTGGAAACCAACGTCTTGACACAAGTCCCGTCCACAATCTCACCGACTGCAGTACCCCCGAGCTCCGCATTATCTGCCTTCAAATCCTGCCGTTTCAGCGCCTCCCTAATCCAGTCCCGCCTCTTTTCCATGTAACTAATTCCGTCTTGGTAAGATACGCCCCATGGTACCGTAACCGAAATACGACTTCCATAACGATTACCCGAACCGCGCACCCGAATACTGATAGCCCGGCTTCGCGCATTCTTCCGCAGAATCACAATCCCGAACTCAGGATCTTTGTAAGCCCGCTCCGTCATTCCGAAACCGCCTCCCGGAAAATGCCTGTCGCCTGGGTTATGGTCAATGCTTTGGAAACTTCGAACCCTCCTGTCCTTGTCCTGCGAAGTCCGTCCAGATGAGCCCCGGAACCCAGAGCTTCACCCAGATCTCTTGCCAATGCTCTGATATATGTGCCTTTAGAACATGCTACACGGATATCAGCATGGGGCAAATGCAACGCCCTGTTATCTGTAACGTTAATCCTGCTGTTGCGGAGATTCACTGAGCCGTCGGGATTGTGAAGACTGGCGTCGCACTGCTCAAGACTGTCGGCGGGAATGCCGTCAGGACAGAAGCGGATAAGGTCAATGTCTATGATATTGATGAGTTGCCTGCTGAGCGTCTCCACGGCGGAATGGTCGAAGCCGACAGGTTCAGCTTTCTGCGCCTGCATCCGTTTCCACGCCTTCCGTGCCAGCTCATACGCCCGCACACCATCCACCGACTTCGCCGAAAAAAGCGGCGCCACCTGCTCCTGCTCCCCAAGAAAACCCGGCAATGCCGCCCTTAGCGCAGCCTCGCTGACTCCGTCAGTAGGATAGGTCTGGTCAATGTCTTTTTCCAGGTCGTAAGACGGGGTAGTGGCCCCGAAAGTGATGCCCGCAATGTATTCTTTCTCATGCTTTTGCAACTCTTCAGCCATCTTCGTGGCCTTACCTATGCACACTAGAAGGACTCCTGTGGCCAGAGGGTCCAGCGTTCCTGCATGACCCACCTTCAGATTCTTCTTGTGGAAATGTCTGCATGCACACCACTTGACCTTACGGATGACATCTGCGGAAGTCCATCTGTAAGGCTTGTCTATCGGAACAATAATCCCCTCCGGATAATCATCGATGTTTCCGGAGAGGATCAGTTCTTTTATGTTTTCTTTATCTAAAACAAATGCCATTATTTGCAAGGAATTTTCTCGATGCGGCGCTCGTGTCTTCCGCCCTCGAATTCTGTCTCAAGCCATGTCTTGGTGATTTCCTGAACCATCTTATATGAGATGAAACGTGCAGGCATCACAAGCACATTCGCATTGTTGTGAGCCTTTACAAGCTTAGCTATCTCAGTACCCCAAGCGAGACCTGCACGGATTCCCTGGTGCTTGTTGAGAGTTATGGCCATGCCGTTTCCGGTTCCGCACATTGCGATTCCGCAGTCTACCTCACCTTTCTCCACTGCAATTGCAAGATGGTGAGCTACATCCGGATAATCCATGCTCTCCTCGGAGTGTGTTCCGAAGTCTACCATTTCATATCCCTGTTTCTCGAGATAGGGGATAAGCTTGCTCTTGTACTCAAATCCAGCGTGATCGCTGCAAATTCCGATTTTCATTGTGTGTCAGTTATTTAGAGTTGTGTTATTGGGTTATTCTTTTCCAAGTCGCTCTCCTGCATAATCCATACGGGCTCTGAACTCCTCCTTTCCGATGAAAGAAAGAATGTCAGCGATTCCGAGACCGCTTGCAGCTCCTGTGATTGCAAGACGAATGCAGTTCATGACCTTGCCCATCGGCCAACCCTGTTCGCGGATGAAATCCTCCAGGCATGGTTCAATGTTCTCTTTCGTGAATGCACCGTCGAATCCGCACACATGCTCAGTAACCTGATATGCAGGCTGATAGCCCTCAGGTTTCCAGAACTTGTCAGCATCCTTTGCCAAGAACGGTGCTGTAAGACTGTCGTCGAATACCTTCGCGCGAGGGTCTGCCGCACGTCTAGGGTCAGAAGGTTTTGCCGCTTCAGCTGCCGCTCCGGACTTGATTCCGAACTGCTCATATTCTACAGGGGATACGAACAGGCAAGAAGCGTTCAGCCAAATATCTTTAACGAAAGAAGCTCTTTCCTTTACGAAAGCAACTACTTCGTGTACATATTCTTTAGTTACGATATGGTTCTTGAAATCCACACCCTTACCGGCGAACTGTGCGCCTGCTGTCAATGCACATTTAGGACAATCCACCACGTTTATTCCATGTTCTTCGAGAACCGGGATGAACAAGTCTGTGAGTTCGTCATCGGATTTCATCCTGAGATATTCCTTGTTGTACCATTTCGCTTTCTCAGGGTTGAATCTTGCTCCTGATTTTATCACGCGGTCCAGTGAGAAGACTTTTATGAGCTCATCCAAACTGAAGATTTCCTGATCGTTACCGGGGTTCCAGCCAAGCATGGCAAGCATGTTTACGAAAGCCTCAGGGAAATATCCGTCCTCACGATAGCCATGAGAAACCTCTCCTTCAGCATTGACCCATCTTAGAGGGAAAACCGGGAAGCCGAGACGGTCGCCGTCGCGCTTGCTGAGCTTGCCCTTTCCGTCAGGCTTGAGCAGCAGCGACAGATGTGCGAAACGTGGCATGGTCTCCTCCCATCCGAAAGCCTTGTAAAGCATATAGTGCAGCGGCAGGGAAGGAAGCCATTCCTCACCTCTGATAACCTCGGTGATTTCCATAAGGTGGTCATCTACAATGTTTGCGAGGTGATATGTCGGGAGTTCGTCGGCTCTTTTCCAGAGAACTTTGTCATCCAAGGTGTCAGTGTTTACCTCGATGTGTCCACGGATGAGGTCATCCATCTTCACGATGGTGTTTACCGGCATCTTGAAGCGGATGGTCCAGCAGTCTGTGGTCTCCAACAGTTCCTTTACCTCGTCTTCCGGCAGGGTGAGGGAGTTGCGGAGCTCCATTCTGGTTTCCTGGTTATAGATGAATGTCTTTCCTGCAGCCTCTGCCTCAGCGCGTTTCGCTTCGAGCTCTTCTGCTGTATCGAATGCATAATAAGCATAACCGTTCTCTATGAGCTGGTCTGCATATTTGCGATAAATGCCTTTTCTCTGAGACTGACGATATGGAGCATGAGGATGTCTTTCTGAAGGAGTCTCCACTACGTTTCCGTTCTCGTCCACGCCTTCGTCAGCACGTATTCCGCACCAGTTGAGTGCTTCGATGATATATTTTTCGGCTCCGGGTACGAATCTGTGAGAATCCGTATCCTCTATTCTTATAATGAAGTCACCTCCGTTCTGCTTTGCGAACAGGTAGTTGTAAAGCGCCGTACGGACTCCACCCATGTGGAGAGGTCCGGTAGGTGATGGTGCAAATCTGACTCTTGTCTTTCTTTCCATAGTACTCTCTTTTGTGGCCGTTACTCGACCCGCTTATATATCTTGCAAAAATAACTCAATTTTCGCAAGATTACTAACTTCTTACGAAAATTGAGTTATTTGATATGCTTGGGCAAGCGCTGAATGCTTGCTAGTTTTGTTCCGGAGCCTGATGACGTACCACACGTCTGATGGCCGCAGTGTTCACCAGTTCGCTCTTGTCAGCGCGGCTGTCCACAAGCAGGACAGGCTTTGATTCGAAATGGAAATGAGGCATGTTCTCGGTCGTGTTGTAACTTATCTTGTTTATATAGGCATCCTCCAGAAGCGGAATCTCTCCGCTCGGATTCTTGAACTCGTCCCTATATGTAAAATCTTTGTTGATAACGATAAGCTTACCGTAATCCGTTCCCGTAAGTTCGGAGATGTTTGTGTGGAAACCTGTGGCTATCACTGTGATATGAATCGTGTCTCCCACATTCGGATCATCATCCCAGATAAGTCCGCGCTTGGATTTGTCCACGATTCCGGTATAGTCGGAAATAAGGTCACTTATCTGTCCGAACTCTTTCATCGTAAGACCCTGCTTATTCTTGCCTGCAGTGACATTGACAAGAAGATTCTTGGCGGTCTTCAGGTCGAAATCATTCAGGAGAGGCGACTCGAGAGCCTCCTTGACGGCCTGTTCCAGACGGTCTTTGCCGGTTCCTGTGCCGCAGCCCATCAGTGCCATTCCGCTGTTTTTCATCATGGTGATGACATCTTGGAAATCGACATTGATATAACCCGGCTTCTTTATAATCTCGATGATTCCTCTCACGGCGGTGGCGAGGACTTCGTCAGCCTTCGGCCAGGCGTCCTGCAGGAGCTCTTCGCCGAAGAACGAGTAGAGCTTCTGGTTGTTTATGATTAGCAGACTGTCCACATTGCGCTCCAGTTCGTGGATACCGTCGCTGGCTTTCGAAAGTGCCTGACGGCCTTCGTTCTGGAACGGAAGTGTCACGACAGCGACTGTGAGGATGCCGCGGTCCTTTGCCATTTTGGCGATTACCGGCGATGCTCCAGTGCCTGTTCCTCCTCCGAGTCCGGCAGTTATGAACAGCATCTTGGTTCCGGAGTCCAACACCTTTTCCGCGATGATGTCCTGCGATTCGAGGGCTGCTTTCCTTGCCTTAGAAGGTACGGTACCTGCTCCGAGGCCGTCTCCAAGCGGAACCTTAACCGGCACGTTGCTTTTTTCCAATGCCTGTGAGTCCGTGTTGCAGACGATGAAACTGCAACCCTGGATTTTCTGGTTGTACATGTATGTTACGGCGTTACATCCGCCGCCACCGACTCCGATGACTTTAATCATGGAATTTTCAGGCACCCAGTCTGAAGGGGTGACTATATCTGCGTTGTCTAAAAAATCCGTCATGATGTTCCTTCTCCCTTATATTGCAGTTTTATACTGTCTCGTTGTTTGCGTCTTCATAAATCTTGTTGACTTTCCAGATGAACTTCTTGAAAAGTCCCGGTTTCTTGGCCTTAGGCTCTTCCGGTTTCTTCTCGATTTTCTCGGGTTCCGGTTTTGCAGGTTCCTGGACTACAGGAAGTTCCGGTTCCTTAACCTCTGGCTGCTGAGGTGTTTCCGGTGCGGCTTCAGGCTCTTCTTTTACAGTTTTCTCTTTCGCTGGTTCTTCGCGGATGACTTCAGGTCCTTTTGCGGGTTCCTCGACTGACATGTCGTTGTTTATGCAGCAGTTAAGGTTCTCGTCCCTGGACATCATCACAAGTCCTACCGTAGATACAGCGTCTGTCCTGAGGATATCTTCGCAACCTGTGGCCACGAATCCGTTTCTCGGATATGCTATACGGACATTGTATCCTGAGATCTCCTTTATGTAGTTCGTGATGTTCAGAAGTTCAGCGCCGCCACCGGTGATTACGATACCCTTTCTGAGTCGCTCAGCCAGCTGGCTTTCCTGTATTTCATAGAGCATGGCATCTATGATTTCCTTTACGCGGGCAGTGATGATTTCTGAAAGGTAACTGACAGGAATCTGCTTGTAGGAACTCATGTCATCGGTCTCTATCTGTATGATTTTCTCACCCAAATTCTGGAGTTTATCCGGCATACATCCTCCGAAAGCGCACTTGATACTTTCGGCCAACTTGTCCGAGATGCTGCACTCGTTTTTTATGTCGGTGCTGATGGAATTGCCTCCGAACGGGATAGAAGAATAGTAGGCGAGGACTTTCTTGTCATAGATGCTGACAGAAGTGGCTCCTGCTCCCAAGTCTATCAGTGCTACACCGTTACTGGTCTCTTCCTCTGTGAGGACAGCCTTAGCGGTCGCAAGTGGAGTGAAATACATTCTGGCTATGCCGATTCCCAAATCATTGAATACTTTGGTGATATTCCTGATCGGGAATTTCTTTCCGATGAACACCTTGAAATGTCCGGTGAACTCGTCACTGATCATTCCGATGATGTCATTTTCGATTATCTGGAAATAGTCACCTGTAGAGAAAGACTGGGCGATTGCGCCGTAAATCTTCTCATTGTCCGGATCCTTCAGGTCATGGGAGTCCTGCGCCATGATCTTCATGGCCTCCACCTCTTCGCGGGTGATGCAGTCATCCGGTTCTATTCTTTGTACGGTAGCCGAAGCGTCTTCCTGTCTGATGTTGCATCTCGGAAGTCCCACCACGGCCTGTAAAATCTTTATGTTCAGTTCTTCTTCAGCGTTGCGGATCAGCCCTCCGAGAACCTCTGCGGTCTTTTTCGGGTTGAAGACTTCGCTGTTGCGTATCCCGTCTGAAGGCGCTGACTTGTAGTACAATATCTGTGTATTGTTACCCTCGACCTTCGCCACGGCGAGACATGTCTTGTATGTGCCGAGATCCACGGCAGCTATCAGCTTCTCATCCATCTTTTTATCGTTGCCCATAACTCTGTATCTATATTTATTTTTGTCTGCATATTATCTGTCCGTCGATGGAGACATCCACATATTTGTAGAAGCCTTCCCCTTTTTCAGGAGCGATAAATTTATAATAATCTTCCATTTTTGCAAATTTCGATGCAAATTCCTCCGGCCTTCCGAAACGGAACCGTTCTTTTCCGTTTCTTGGCACCAGGACGAGTCTTCCGTCATTTTCCACATGAATCTGTACGATGGCATCTTCCCAACGTCTGTTGTGGTTAATGTAATTTATCAGTGAGAGAACACCTTCCACCCATTTCCTTTCTTTGGCGGTAACTGCCTTGCCCTTGTATCCTGGAGTGAAATTCACAGGTATGGAACCGTCCACTATCGGAACACGGCAAGTGTAATTTTTCTGGAGAGGGAACAGGAAACCTTCCGAGTCTGCATACCATCCTCCTGACTGTGAAATGAACCTTACCGCCGGCTCTCTCTGGGAGATGAGAATGTGAAGCTTTCCGTCTCTCGTGGTGTAAGCCTCACTTTTCAGAATTGCACTTTTCCCGTCGAGAATCTCCTCTATGCGCGCGAGGTCTATTTCTTCCAGACGCTTTCCGGATATGTTTCCGTAATCCTTTGCTACATAGTTCTTTATATCTGCTCCCGTAACAAAGTCCAGTCCTCCCTGACTAGAGAATTCGACCTGCAGCCCGGTGCATGTCCTCTCTTTGCGCACGGAAGAACTCCTGACATCCAATATCGCGAGCAATACTGCGATGGCTGTCAAGATAGATGCGGCAATGATATATTTCCAGGCTGTTTTCATGTCTTGAATTATCCTCTGATGCGTTTTTCCAGCAATTCTGTTATCGGTGCGATAAAATCAGCTATGTTACCTGCACCGAATGTTATCAACACGTCCACAGGCTCCTTTTCGAGATATCCCATAAGTTCTTCCTTATGAAGCATAACTTTCTCTGGAGCAGTGACTTTATCGAATATTATCTCTGATGTGACTCCAGGAATCGGCTCCTCCCTTGCAGGATAGATGTCCAGCAAAATAAGCTTGTCCACCTTGCTCAGCGCTGCTGCGAAATCATCTGCGAAATCTCTGGTTCTCGTATAGAGATGAGGCTGGAATATCGCTGTGAGTTTCCTTCCCGGAAAAATATCTCTCATGGAACTTATTGCAGTAGAAAGCTCCTTCGGATGATGTGCGTAATCATCTATGTATGAGATTTTTTCGGTATTTACGTGAATGTCCAATCTTCGCTTTACGCCCTGGAATGTCCCGATGGCATGCTTGATGGCTTCCGGTTTCAGGCCATAGGTCAGGCAAATCGCAGCCGCAGCCACGCTATTTTCGACATTGACCCAACCCGGGGTGCCGCACTTCACGCCCTCAATCACTCCTCCCGGCCAGACGATGTCGAAAGAGAAATAGCCCAATTTGTCCGGCTGAGGATTGCGGGCATAGAAATCAGCCTTCGGGTCATTATAGTGATATCTCAGAATCTTGGCATTGGTGTCCTTCGATGTGATATCCAAGCCGAGTTTAGCGATAACGGTGCCGCTGACCTGCGATGCGAATGCCTTGAAGGCCTCATGCACATGCTCCAGGTCGCCATAAATATCCAGGTGGTCCGCATCCATCGCAGTAATGACCGCGATTTCCGGATGCAGCTGCAAGAACGACCTGTCGAATTCGTCGGCTTCCACCACGACTGTCGGCGTGTGGCTCATAAGAAGGTTCGTGTCGTAATTTTTCGAAATTCCGCCCAAAAATGCTGAGCAACCCTCGCCGCTTTCGTCCAATATGTGTGCTGTCAATGTACTTGTGGTGGTCTTGCCATGTGTTCCGGAGACAGCCAGACATCTTTCGCCGTCTGTAATCTCACCGAGAACCTTGGATCTCTTGAATACATTGTATCCGTTGTCCATCACATAGTTAAGCTCTTTCAGGTCGTGCGGAATGGCAGGTGTGTAGACTACCAATGTGTTTTCGATGTCCTTCGGTATGAAGTCCACGTTATCCACATAGTGTACATCTATGCCTTCTTTCTGCAGAGTATCAGTAAGTTCTGACTCTGTCTTGTCATATCCTGCGACGTTCAGTCCCTTGAACTTGAAGTATCTGGCGATGGCGCTCATGGCGATACCGCCGATACCTATGAAATATGCGTTTTTATATTTAGTTGCCATGTCGTTTATTATTTACCTATAAGTTTATATGCCTCTTCTGCGATGGTCATCGCCGCGTCTGTCTTAGCCAACTTGGCGATGTTCTCCTGCATTGACCTGACCCTTTCCGAGTCTGCGAGCAGTTCGATAGCAGCCGGCAGGAGTTTTTCCTGAGCCTCGGAGTCCTTCACGAGAATCGCGGCATCTTTCCGCACGAGCGCCATCGCGTTGTGGGTCTGATGGTCCTCGGCGACATTCGGCGAAGGCACGAAAATGGCGGCCTTATGCGCGGCGCAAAGTTCCGAAACTGTGCTGGCTCCTGAGCGCGAAATAACCACGTCCGCTGCCGCGTAAGCCAGGTCCATGCGGCCGATAAAATCGCTGTGATGTATGTTGGTCAATGCTTTTCCGCTCTCTCGTGCTTGTTTCATGAAGGCGTCGACCCCTGACTTATAATATTTTCCGCATTGCCATAGAATTTCGATGTCGTCACCGCCGGGACAGCCGTCGGTTATCCATTTCTGCATGGCTCTGTTCAGGGTTCCGCTTCCCAGGCTTCCTCCGACGATGAGAATGTGCTTCTTGTTCGGATCCAGACTATAATACTGCAGTCCGTTTTCGCGCATTTCCTCCGTGGCAGGCACGATTTCTTTCCTGATAGGGTTGCCGCTCATCACTATTTTGTCCGCAGGGAAGAATCTGTCCATGTTCTCGTAGGCCACGCAGATGCAGCCGGCCTTCTTCCCGAGAATTTTGTTCGTGAGACCCGCGAATCCGTTCTGTTCTTGGATCAATGTCGGTACACCTTGTCTTTCAGCGGCCCAGAGCAGGGGAGCGCTGGCATATCCTCCCACACCGATGGCTATGTCCGGGCGGAAATCCTTTATTATCTTGCCTGCCTTGTGAATGCTTTGGAGTACCTTGAACGGTGCCTTCAAGTCATTGACGATATTGCGGAAATTCAGTTGGCGCTGGAGTCCCACAATCGGCAGTCCTATTATCTTGTATCCTGCTGAAGGTACCTTGTCCATTTCCATCTTGCCTTCAGCTCCGACGAACAGAATCTTGCTTTCCGGATTCAGTTCCATCATCTTGTTGGCGATGGATATGGCCGGGAAGATATGACCTCCCGTTCCGCCTCCGCTTATAATGATTCTCAGTGCTTTATAATTATCCATCTTTAACAATTTTTTATAATTCTTCCAGTGCGTCCAGATCGTTGAGGGAGTCTTTAACCTCATCCTGGGTGACGATGATAGGCTCAGCCTTGGCCGTCTCCTGGGCGATCTTCTTCTTGGCCATCTTACTGATACACAGAATGATACCGAATACCATGCTGAAGGCCAGCAGGGAACTGTTTCCGTGGCTGATCATCGGCAGCGTCTGGCCTGTCAGAGGTCCGAGGTCCACGTTTATGAACATGTGCATAAGTGCCTGTCCGGAAACGAGCAGAACCATTCCTGCGACCAAGGTCTTGGCGTAATGATTCTCGCAGTTTCTGACAATGATGGAACCCCTGGCCAGTAGGCTGCCATAAAGCATCAGTACCAATATAGCCCCGATTATGCCATATTCTTCCACGATGAAACTGAACATATAGTCTTCGTACATCACGGATACGATATATCTCTGCGTACTTTTTCCCGGTCCTTTTCCGAAGAAACCGCCTTCGCTCACCGCCACTTTTGCGCTGACCGGCTGACGGGTCTTATCCAGGATTTCCTGAAATTCCAGTGTCCCTACCTTCGCATTGTGAAGCTTTTCCAGAGGATCATTGGAAGCGAGAGCTAAACGGTCTACCACCAGTCCGAGACGTTGGAATACGTGACCTCCGGACAGTTTGTAGGTTCCATAAATGGCACCTGCGCCAACCACCGCCAAAATACCGAGACTGGCTATGTATTTCATGTCCAGTCCGCCGATCAGGGCCGTAGCTATCATCACGAGTCCGATGAACATTGCGCTGGAGTTGCTTCCGAGAGCCAACATCATGACAGTCACTATGATAGGACCGACGACATAGAAAAACTTCTTTCCCATGTCAGTCTTCAGCCATTTCAGATGGTTCATCTTGCCCAACTCGTCAGCCATTTCAGTCCTGCCTGTCTTTATCGCATCCATCGCCCAAGCTATATACATGATCATCAGTACTTTGACGAACTCGAATACGTGTAGCTGGAATCCGAAGATGCTGATACATCGCCAAGCCTTGTTTATACTTACAGGCTTGAAAAACGGAATGCCCTGAAAATGCGATGCCAAAAACGCCAGCATGAAAAATGAAATCGCGAATCCGTACCTGGAAACCAATCTGAATAGTCCCACGTTGCCGAACTTGTAGAAAACTCCGATGATTCCAAGTCCTGCAACAGACATGATGACCTGCTCCATGGCGATGGAGATTCTCGAACTCTTCTGCTGGATGGCCAGCAACGAAGTAGACGAAGAAATCGCCAAGATGGAGAACATGATGAGCATGAAGACAATCATCCAGATGATCTTGTCTCCTTCCAGCTCCTCGGTCAAATTCCAGAACCCTGCTTTCTTTTTGGTTCTCGCGCTCATTCCGTTATGGTTTTTACAAGTTCTTTACAGCCGCTTTGAATTTCTCGCCCCTGTCCTCGTAACAAGTGAACAGATCGAAGCTTGCGCAGCACGGGCTGAGCAAAACCACGTCTCCGTCTGTCGCGAAAGCTGCCGCCGTTTTCACCGCCTCTTCCGCTGAGAGAGTGTCCTTAATCTTGTCTTTGCCGACAATGTCTTCGAAGGCTTCGTGAAATTTGTGATTGTCAATGCCCATGCACACGATGGCTTTCACTTTTTCTTTCACGAGGTCTTTAAGGACGTTGTAGTCATTTCCCTTGTCAGTACCGCCGACAATCCATACGACAGGCCTTTGCTGACACTCGAGTGCATACCAGGCAGCATCTACGTTAGTTGCCTTGGAATCATTGATATATAATACCCCACCCACGCTCAGCACCGGCTCCAGCCTATGCTCGATAGGTGCGAAGGTCTCGAGGGAATTGCGGATGATCTCGTTGTCGATTCCTGTAGCTTTTGCTGCCAATGCCGCTGCCATGGAGTTATATACGTTATGTTTTCCGCCTAGCGACAGCTCTTTGAGGAATATGTCGCATTCGTCGTCTTCGTACTTCACCACGATCTTGTCATTGTCCAGATAAGCTCCCTGCTTCACTTTGGTCTCCTGTGTGAAAGGAAGTTTTTTGGCCTCGGTCACGATTTTGTTCAAGTGGTTGATGGTGATGGCGTCATCAGAATCGAAGATGAAACAGTCTTCAGGCCTGAGGTTTCTTGTGATTCTGAACTTGGCCTTCACATAGTTTTCCATTTCATAACCATATCTGTCGAGATGGTCAGGAGTGATGTTGGTTATAATCGCAATATCCGGGTGGAACTCATAACAGTTGTCCAGCTGGAAACTGCTGATTTCCAATACATAATAGTCGAAGTGCTCGGTCGCTACCTGATAAGCGTAACTCTTTCCGATATTGCCGCCTAGACCCACGTTCAGACCTGCCTCTTTCAGCAAATAATAGATGAGTGAAGTCGTGGTAGTCTTGCCGTTACTTCCGGTTATGCAGATTTTCTTCGCAGTGTCATATCTGCCTGCGAATTCAATTTCCGAAATAATATGTATGCCGCGCTCCATGATTTTCTGTATCATCGGAGCGGAAGTAGGGATTCCTGGACTTTTTACTATTTCATCTGCATTCAGTATGAGTTCCTCCGTGTGATGTCCTTCTTCGAACGGAATCTCCCATTTTTTCAGCAGAGCAGCATGTTCTGCGGCGATTTTACCCCTGTCTGAGAGGAAAACGTCGAAACCTTTGACTTTCGCGAGGACCGCGGCACCTGCACCGCTTTCTCCTCCGCCCAAAACTACAATTCGCTTTTTGTTGTCCATGTTTGTATTCAATTATCTGATTTTCAGTAATGCCAATGTTGCCACGGCTAAAATAAGTCCCGTCAGCCAGAACCTTGTAACTATCTTCGCTTCAGGTACAGGATGCGTAGGCCACTGGATTTTTGCCGGAATATCTATCCTCTGGTAGTGGTGATGCAGCGGCGCCATCCTGAATATCCTCTGACCTGTTCCTGTCTTGATTCTGGTATATTTGAAGTAGAACCGCTGAATAAGTACAGAGAGACTTTCCACGAAGAAAATACCGCACAAAATAGGCAGAAGCAGTTCCTTTCTGATAAGAATGGCACTGACTCCGATGATTCCTCCGATGGCCAGACTGCCGGTGTCACCCATAAATACCTGAGCCGGATAGGAGTTGTACCACAGGAATCCGAGCAGCGCTCCGATAAACGCCGACATGAATACGGCGATTTCTCCGGTACCTGGTATATACATGATGTTCAGGTAGTTGGAGTTTATGAGGTTACCGCTTAGCCATGCCAATATTCCTATTACTATGCCGACAATGGCCGATGTCCCCGCCGCCAATCCGTCCATTCCGTCCGTGAGATTGGTTCCGTTCGAGCAGGCCGTTATGACGATGACGATCATCAGCACATATATGGCCCATTTCGTATACCATCCCCATTTTCCCTGGAAAGGTGAAAGCCATTTGTAGTCGAACTCGTGGCTCTTTATGAATGGCAATGTCGTCTTGGTGCTCTTCACGATGTTCTCCATTTTCCAACTGTTGTCTGCTACAATGGTCTCGCTGTTCACATCTAAATTTGAACTGCCCTGAGGCAGATAAGTGGTACCGTTGTCAGCAGTTTCCACCCTCACTTTTTCCCTGACCACGATATCGTCGTTGAAGCATACCGTCAGTCCGACAATGAATCCGAGAACTATCTGGAGAATCAGTTTCCAGCGCTCGCTCATGCCTTCCTTGTTATGCTTGAACACCTTTATATAGTCGTCAGTGAATCCGATGCCGCCGCACCATAAAGTGGTGAAAATCAATAGCTGAGTATAGATGTTCGACAAGTCGCAGAACAACAGTGTGGAGACGGAGATGGCCAGCAGAATAATCACACCACCCATCGTAGGCGTGCCTTTTTTCTGCATCTGTCCCTCCAGTCCGAGGTCACGAATCGTCTCCCCGATTTGTTTTTTCTGGAGCCAATGTATAATCTTCCTTCCGACGAACAGCGAAAGCAACATCGCGGTCACACTCGCCAGCATCGCCCTGAAAGAAAGGTAGGTCATCAATCCCTGTCCCGGGATGTCATAATCTTCAAGCAGTTGGAAAAGATGATATATCATTTAGCGTCTCCCTCCATGCTTTTGAACACTTCAGCCACGACTTCACGTTCGTCGAAATGCCTGTGTTCGGTTCCTATTATCTGATATGTTTCGTGGCCCTTTCCGGCGAGCAGAATCACCGCTCCGTCAGGTGCCAGAGTTATCGCTGTCCTTATGGCCTCTTTTCTGTCCGCTATGAACAATGCCTTGACAAGTCCTTCGCGGCTGAATCCTTTACGGATATCTTCCAGAATGTCCTCAGTGTTCTCCGTCCTGCTGTTGTCGGAAGTGACGAAAATTCTGTCCGCATATTTTTCCGCCACTGCCGCCATTTCAGGACGTTTCGTCTTGTCCCTGTCTCCGCCGCATCCGAAAAGACAGATGATGTGGCTCTTCGGTCCGATGTCGCGCAGTGTCTTCAGCACATTCTCCAGCGCGTCCGGCGTATGCGCGTAATCTATCGCCACCGAAATCCCGCGCGGTCCCCGCAGAGTCTCCAGACGGCCTTTGGCCGATTTGAGTTTGCTTAGTTGGATCAATGCCTCTTCAGGTTTTGCTCCTACCAATGTCGCTGTGACGTAGATGGCCAGCAGGTTGTATGCGTTATGCTGTCCGATGAGTCTTGTCCAGATATCCTGTCCGTCGATACGGAGCTGCATGCCGTCGAAACTCTCTTCGATGATACGGCAAGTATGGTCTGCCATGCTTCTGCAGGAATATGTAACTACTTTTGCCTTAGTATTTTGCACCATAACCATGCCGTTTTTGTCGTCTATGTTTGTGATGGCATAGGCATCGGCAGGGAGTGTGTCGAAGAACAATTTCTTGCATCTCAAATACTCGGCGAAAGTCTTGTGATAATCCAAATGGTCATGAGTGAGATTTGAGAAAATCCCGGCCTTGAACTTCAGACCTGTCACACGTTCCTGTTCCATTCCGATGGAACTGACCTCCATGAAGCAATACTCACAGCCTTCATCTGCCATCTGGCGTAACAGTGCGTTGATGGTAATCGGGTCTGCTGTCGTGTTTGTGGTCTCTATTTCCTTGTCTCCCACGTAGTTGGCTATCGTGGAAAGAAGTCCGCAATGGTATCCGAGGCCCCTGAAAAGATTATATAACAGGGTTACAGTAGTGGTCTTTCCGTTGGTTCCTGTGATGCCGACAAGTGTGAGTTCATGAGAAGGATTTCCGTAGAATGCAGCCGCGGCCATGGCTTCTGCGTGTCTGGAATTTTTCACCTCCACGAACGCGGTCTTTTCCACGTTTCCGCCATTAGCCTTATAGGCATTGACCTGAACCTCAAGCTCTTGCCTGTCCTCATACATTATGGCTGCAGCACCTTTTTCGAGGGCGGATGCGATGAATCTGTGGCCGTCGCCGGCGTAGCCTTTCACGGCGATGAACATAGCGCCTGGGGTGACTTTACGCGAATCGCTTGTGATGTTGGTGATTTCTATTCCGGCATCTCCGTCGATTCTTGTGAATCCGCATTCTTTTATAATCTCTTCCAGTTTCATTTCTTATTGTAGTTTTATCGATATGATGTTTCCCTCTGATAGTTTGGAACCTGCTGTGGGACTTTGGCTTACAACGTGTCCTACTCCGGAGTACGAGCATCGGTATCCGTCATTTTCTATGGCATATATGGCATCTGTCAGACCGAGTCCGATGAGGTTCGGAACCTTGCCGTTCTTGGCTGTTTTCGGGCTTTCGCCGCTCATGTCCGGCATTTTTCCCTTGGCTTCGATTATGTCTCCGTAACTATAGTCGAGGGCATATATTTTATCCACTATATCTCTGTAGGTCAATGCCGGGGTGGTACCGCCGAAGAACACTTCGTTACTTGGTTTTGAGTAGATTACGACGATGGCGGTGTATTTCGGCTGCTCTGCGGGGAAGAATCCCACGAAGGTGGCCTGATACTGGATCTGTCCCTTCTTGTTTTTGTAAGGGTTTCCGCGCATGGCATTTTTCGGTTCCTGTGCGATACGCGCGGTTCCGGTTTTTCCTGCGACTTTGAATTTCGCTCCCTTGAGTCTACGTGCCGCAGTACCTTCTTCGGTGATTTTCATAAGTCCCCGTGTGAGGCTGTCGGCGGTGGCTCTGGAACAGATGGATCCGTTCAGTACTGAAGGGCCGCGTTTTTCTTTTATAACTCCGTCTTTCTCAATGCTTTCCACGAGGTATGGTTTCATCATTTTCCCTTTGTTCGCGATGGCGTTGTAGAAAGTAACTATGTGAAGCGGTGTTTCTGATACCGAGTAGCCGATGGCCATGGATCCGAGGTCAGTTGCGCTCCATTTCTTCACGTCTGAAGTAGGAAGTGTCGGCGCTGAGAAGCCTTGGAGATCGAAATCGTAAGCCTCACCGAGTTTGTACATGTACAGGTTATCCAGCAGTTTCTTAGGATTGTCGCCGTAATGGTCGATGGCGAGTTTCCTGAAAACGTAGTTGGATGATATCTCGAAGCCGTGCATGACGGTCATCTTGTCGGTTCCTTTCTGCCTTTCGTAGTCTGTTATGTGCACGTCCGGGGCGAAGTATTTGATTCGTCCGTGGTTGGTAGGCAATTCGTCTGAGAGTTTCACTTGCGCATCTTCCATCACGCTCATGAGAATCGCAGTCTTGAATACGGAACCAGGCTCTCCCGTACGTCCGATGGCCATGTTGTATGTTTCGCCCAAACGGTTGGTGGTGCTGTCGCGTTTCAGGTTTACCATGGCGCGGATGGCTCCGGTCTTCACGTCCATTACGATTACGCATCCGCCTTCAATATTGTCAATATCAGCGATTTGCTTGCGGAGGGCGTTGTCGGCGATGTCCTGTATATCGATGTTTAGAGTGGTCCTGAGATCCATTCCGTCCTGAGGTTCCACGACGAGACTGTCCTTGTTCAGAATCTTTTTCCTGCCGTCGGTCTGTTTAAGCCATTCGTAGCCGCCCTTGCCGTGCAATGTGTAGTCGAAGGCGCCTTCCAGTCCGATATGGTTGTTTCCGTTGGACCTGCTGTTGTCTTTTACGTAACCTATAACACGTCTTGCCAGTGAGCCGTAAGGGTATTGGCGGGTATCGATTTGCTCGGTTATGATTCCTCCTTTGTTCGGACCTTCGTTGAATAGCGGTAATTTCTTGACTTTCTGGAGTGTCTCGTGGTCTATAGGACCTCCGATTTTCAGGTATTTCGAGCCATTGTTCCTGCCGTTCATAATGGCTTTGAACCATTTGTCGGCGGATCTGTCACCATAGATAGTGGCCAGTCCTTTAGAGAGTTGCGCAGCCTTGTTCCTCCATTCTTCCTCTTTCTCTTTCGCCTTTTCCCTTGTCTTGCTCTTCTCGAATTCAGCCTGTCTTACCGTACAGTCCATGTATATCTGATACATAGGTGTGGAGATGGCCAGGAGACGTCCGTCAGATGCTATGATCGAACCTCTTACGGGATCCAGTTTCTTTCTGTTGTTCGGGGTACGATAGTATTTCAGATATGGGTCGCTGTCACGGAAGACGCATTGTATATATGCGATACGGCCTAGAATCACGAAAGCACAAAGCGTGAACCCGAGGTATAGATACCACAGGAAACGGCTCTCTTTATTGCGTTTATTATTTTCCGGCCTTTCGTCCATTTTCACTATCTGTTTTTCGTGTCGATTCTCATTGCAGGTTTTTCTGAGAAGGAAACCTGTGATCCTTTATCTTCCAACATTCTGTTTATTGTGGTGATTCTGTCCATGCTGACTATCTGCACTGTTTTTTCAGTGTGATAGATTTTCAGTTCGTTCAGAATCTCCTTGTTCTTTTCCACTTTGCTCAAAGTGTTTTCTATCATCATGTCCATCAGGATCATAGCCCAGAAAAGCCCGAATGTGTACACGATGTGGAGAAAGAACCGGTCGAATCCGAGACGCATCAGGAGTTCTCCTCTGAAGAATGCGTTGAGGGCATTTTTCAATGATGCCGAAAACACAATCCATCTCATTTCTGTGCCTCCTTTTCTGCGACTCTGAGTTTGGCGCTTCGCGCGCGCGTGTTCTCCGCGATTTCGCTTTCCTGCGGAAGGATAGGTTTTCGGTTCAATGCCTTCAGAGGGGCGATGATGTTACCGTAGAAGTCTTTTTCCTGTTCTCCGTGGATATTTCCCGATTTGATGAAGTTCTTTACCATCCGGTCTTCCAGTGAATGATAAGTGATTACGGATAGTCTTCCTCCTTCTTTAAGGGATTCTGAGGCGCCGTACAGAAACTTTTCCAGTGACCTCATTTCGTGGTTTACTTCGATTCTGAGTGCCTGATAAACTTTTGCGAGAATTTTGTGGCTCGCAAATGAAGGCAGTACCGGTTCCAGGACTTTGTCGAGTTCTCCTGTAGTGGTGATCTTGGCGTTAGTTCGTGCGGATGTTATGAGCTGAGCCATTTTCCTGGCGTTGTCCACTTCACCATAGATGCGGAGGATTTTCTCGAGGTCTTCTTTCTCGTAGTCGTTTATGATGTCCGCTGCGGTAAGTGTGGCTTCTTTGTTCATTCTCATGTCCAACGGGGCGTCGAATCTGAAAGAGAAACCACGGTCTGCCGTGTCGAACTGATGTGAGGATACGCCGAGGTCTGCCAATATTCCGTCTACTTTGGCTTCTTTAAGCAGGGTTTCCACGTCACCTTCGCATTGACCTGACCTCTTAAACTCGGACATAACGAAGTTATGGACGTAGCGGAAGTCGGAGTGGACGAGGATCAGGCGGGGATCGTCGATTTTGTTTTCTATGGCGTCGCTGTCACGGTCGAAGGCGATGACTTTTCCTGACGGGGACAAGCGTGAAAGAATCTCCGCAGTGTGTCCACCGCCTCCGAATGTGGCATCGATGTAAGTTCCTGATGTATTTGTAATTAAAGCTGAGACGCTTTCGTATAGAAGGACTGGCGTATGATATTCTGACATTGCACCCTCCGTCTCTAAATGGAGAGTTTTCCGGCGATTGCGATATATTCTTCATCAGAAATCCTGTTGGCTTCGAATTTTTCCTTGGCCCAGATTTCGATTTTGTAATCGTTGCCGGAGAACACTACCTCTTTTGTTACACCTATTGATTCCAAGAGCTTTTTGGGGATGGAGAGGCGGCCGAGTTTACCGTCCGGGGTAACGACTGCGCGGTCTCTCATGTATTCTCTCCAGAAAGCCGCGTGTTCTCTGTTGAAAAAATTCAGTTTTTGCTTTACTTCGCCGCTTTGTTTTTCCCATTCTTCGAAGGTGTACATTTCGATGCAGTCTTCGAAGATGTCTTTTTTCAGGACGAAGCGCATGTCTCCATCGGTGGGCATGACGGCTTTGAACGCCGAAGGAAAGACGAGTCTTCCCTTGTCGTCCACTTTAGCAGTGTATTCGCCGATGAAGGTGGTCATGGTCAAAAATTTATAACAGGTTTCACGCTTTTGTCCCATGCCCTGTGTTTTCTGGTTTCTGGCGTACAGATACGTGTAGATAACATCATGGTACGGGACATCGCAAATATAGTGAAATTTTTACAATTTTTTCCACTTTGTGCCAATTATTTACACCTTGTTGCGGAGGTTTGCTTGTCTTGGGTTTTGTGCGTCTTTTCGGTCTATATTCCTTTTCTCATCAGTCATGTGCCACCGGCACACTCTCTCTTCAAAAAGAAATCTATCCTCGAAAATCCATCTCAAATCTTCACCGAGTTATTTTTTACGCTTACTATACGGAAAAAAGTATACCTTTGTGTTACTTCAGCATTGACAGAAGTGGCATTGTTATACTCAAGTTTCGCAAGTTGTCGGACTTGCTTTCGCCCTCTCGGACTCCATATGCGGTGTCTCGCACCGGCGAAACTTAAGTTATTATAGACTTTAAAATAACGGAAATTATGGCGATAAAGTTGACTTTGGAAAAGACGCAGAAATCTTTGTTTTGTGAGAGTAAGTGGTGGGGTGATCCCGATATGCCTGCGGATGCGTCGTATCCGATGATGAAGGTATGTGAGATGCCTGACGGCAGTTCTTTTCTGGTTCGTCCGGGGGATGATGTTTCCGGTGGTGAGGTATATGATTATCCGTTGACATTTATTTGCCAGATCCGTTGTGAGGATATCGCGGAGTTGGATCCGGAGAACAGGTTGCCTCATGAGGGAATGTTGTATTTTTTCGCTGCGATGGATGAGTATACGGGTTATGATTCGCCGGTTCATATAGGCATGGGTGAGTGGCCAAAGGGTTCTGTAGCAGTGAAGTACACCAAGTCTATCAATATGGAGACTTTCCAGGCGTGCATGATGGTGGATGAGGATGGCCAGTCGCTTACGGAGCCGGCTCTCGGTATTTCGTTCGAGGCTTGTGATGATGCGGCTGACGGGATTAAGTTGCTCGGCGCCCCGTTCTTTTGCGATGCGAGGGAGCAGTTCCCCGGTTATTCGAATCTTCTCCAGATAGATGAGAACGAGACGGCCGGCACCGCATTTTATGATACCGGCATGCTGAATTTCCTGGTGTCCGACGCCGATTTCGCAAAGGGTCTTCTGAAGCGACCTGTCGGTGTGCTCTGCTCGTTGTAGTCCAGACGCTACCGCGAGGGAACTTCTCTGTACGGTCGCTTTTGACGCTGGCGGAATTTGGGGTTGTGGTTACGTAGTATATGGACACCGGCGGTCGAAGGTCCCGGCGGAGACCTTCCGCTTCGCTCCATCCCTCCAGCGGACGCTGTCCGCCGGCGCCTCCCATTTACGGAATCATGGGTGATTACGGGTCTCCACCGGGACCTTCGCCCGCCTCATTCCTTCTCAGTATTTTGTTTTGAGTTTTGAAAAATGTACCACCTAAAACGTTTTCTTGGTACAAAACTGTTCTGCATATGCATTTGGTACCATCTAAAACGTTTCTTGTGCACCGAATTGGTACACTGACCATCGGGAGGTGATTAATGACGACGTCGAACCATGATGTAAGCCGTCTTTGCCATTGCGTGGAATTTTTACGCCTTTTTGCGACATTCTGGGCAGAGTCCCTTCAGGAGGTACTCGACCTCGTGGAGTTCGTAGCCTTCAGGGACTTTTACCGGAGGGATGTGCGTATGATCCAGACAGAAAGTCTTGTGACATGACTCGCAGTAGAAATGGCAATGCATTTCTTCGGGACCGCAGACGTGGCCGCTATGGCAGACGCAATACTTGCGTGCTCCGCTGCCATCTTCGGTCTCGTGAATCACATGATGCTCTGCGAAAACCTCTAACGTCCTGAATATCGTGGATTTATCCACCGTGTCTAAGACTTCCTCCAAATCAGATAGACTAAAGGTGTCAGTGAACCCCAGCATTGACTTATATATCATAAGCCTGATCGCTGTGGGCCTGACTCCGTGGAGATCCAATATTTCCGCTGCGTCATTCATAATATATTGCTACTCCGATGCCGGCTTGTCCAACTCCATCTCAGGGTGCTTGTCGGATGCCTTCGCGTAGCAAATCGAAACGATGATCGCCGCTGTGGACAATGCGATAAACACAAACTCTGAATGTATTGCCGCGCTCAACTCCTGCGCCTGGTTGCCGGCTGTCAGTACCTCGCTCTTGAAAATCAGACCGATAACGATAGGAACCGTAAGCATTCCCATGTTCTGAATCCAATAAATCAGCGAATATGCCGTTCCGAGATTCTTCTCAGGGACGATCTTGGACACCGTCGGCCAGAGCGCTGCCGGCACGAGCGAATAGCCCACGCCGAGCATTGCGATCGCTATATATCCGTAAGTCTGAACACCTTGAGGCGCGAAAGCTATCATCAGATGCGAGATGAGTACTAAGATCGAACCTGTAATCATCCACCTTGTACCTTTGCCGACCTTATCCACAAGCGAGCCGAATAGAGGCGCGAAAATCACCGTGAAGAATGGGATCATTGATACCATGATGCTTGCGTTTTCCATAGGAAGATCGAACCTCGGTATCAGGATGGAAGTTGCAAATTTCTTGAACGAAATGATACTGCAGTAGAAGAAGACGCAGAGCAGCGCGGACATGATAAAGTATTTGTTGCCCAACACTTTAAAGATATCCGAGAACTTGAACTTGTCCTCCTCCGAAGTCTCTTTCTTGTCGGTCGTACCAGATTTGGAATCGAATCTCGCATCCATCGCGACGAAAACTGCCCATAGGATCGTGCCTGCCAAAAGGAGGACGAGCCCCGCAAATGCTGGTCTGGCCGTCTCCTGGAGGGTATAGAACGAACCTGCCGGTTTCGCCGATACCAGTATAGGGGAGAGGATTAAGGCCAATGCCGTTCCGAGTCGTGCAATGGCGAGTTGAAGTCCCATGGCCAGAGCCATACTCTTGCCTTTGAACCACTTGGCGATGGAGCGTGTAACAGCTACGCCCGCGATTTCACTTCCGAGACCGAACATCATACATCCCGCATAAGCGACGATAAGAGATGTCTCAGGAGATAGACCTGAGGTAATTGCGACAGTAACTGTGGCTGCACCTGCAGTCATCAGTCCCACGAATATGGAACCGGTCAGTCTTACGCCCCATTTGTCCAGAAGCATTCCGCAGATTATCAGGCCTCCCCATACGCATAAGAAGGAATATCCTCCTGCGTAGAAGCCATAATCGGCAGAATCCCATCCGAGTTCCAGCAGTTCCGGGTTACGGAAAAGCTGGGACACAGATGAGAACATATCGTCGAAGAAGTAAGATGCAAACATTGGCACGACTAAGCATGCCAATGCGATCCAACGTGATATGTCTGAAATTTTGTTCTTTTCAGTCATTTATTATTTCTCTATATTAGGAAGTTCAAGTCCAAGATTACGTTTTTTGTCAAGCACCTTGAGGTAAATGGCGATGAGGAGGGCCATTACTCCGAAGCCTGCGAAGATAATCAGAGGAATGGTATAGTCATAAGGAATGAACTCTGCACCTGCCGCTTTCGCTGCGATGACAGCCGGATTATCGGCATTGACACTAGCCAAAACACTGCCGATAAGCTTCGGAACGAAGCAGAGGCCGATATTCTGAACCCAGAAAATCAAGCAGTAAGCTGAGCCGAGGATCTTCTCGTCGATGATCTTAGGAACTGATGGCCAGAGGGCTGCAGGAACGAGTGAGAAGCTGATTCCGAGGACAACGATGGTGGCCAATGCTATGAACTGACTGTGTGTTGCAGGGAGAATAAATGCGAATACGAGGTGGCATACGATCAGGAGAAGTGCACCCCACATGAGCATGGAGGCACCTTTACCTTTTGTATCCAGGAATCTTCCGAGGAATGGGGTAATCAATGCTGCGCCGATAGGGAACCATCTGAAGATATTTGCGGCAGTTTCAGGTGAAATGCCGTCGAGGTTACACTGAAGCATGTTGGCGCCATATCGCTGGAATGGGAAAATTGCAGAATAGTAAAGTACGCATAACAATGCCACTACCCAGAAGCTCTGTGAAGAGAAAATCTTTCCGAGGTCGCTCATCTTGAACTCATCCTCTGAGGCGTCTTCAGATTTGATACCGGCAGCTACGAGCTCTCCGTCGAACTTCTTGTCCATTACGCTGAATACTATGAAGTTGATAAGACCGATGAGGAGAAGTACCGTGCAGAATCCTACAGGTCCCTGTACGCCACCAAGTTTGGAAGCCAGGATAGGGCTGATGGAGAATACGGAGAATACACCGACACGTGCGATAGCCATCTCGATACCCATGGCCATTGCCATTTCCTTACCTTTGAACCATTTGGCGATAGCTTTGGATACTGTAGTTCCGGCCATTTCACATCCGCAGCCGAAAATCATGAATCCGAGACAAGCCATCTTCGCGCTGCCAGGGAGAGCAACCCACCAGCTGTCGAGCCATCCGCAGAATGCTGTAGTCTGGAACCAGTCAGTGATTCCGACATACTTGATGGATGCTCCTATGAACATCATGGATGCGGAGAGGATACCGGTGAATCTTACACCCATCTTGTCGAGGATGATACCTGCGAGGATGAGGAATCCGCAGACATTCAATATGTACTCAGAGCTAGCGTATGTACCGAATGTGTCAGGGTCCCATCCCCTCTGCTGCTCGATAAGAGACTGCAAAGGAGACATCACATCCACGAACATGTAGCCGAAGAACATCATCAGTGCTATCAACACCAGCACTGTCCAGCGGGCTACCGCACTGTCATTCATTAGTTTTTGTACTTTTGTCATATCTATAATTTTTGTGTTCAATTTTTTAGCCATCAACAAAAATAGGCAATTAAAAAGGTAACTGCAAGATTAAAGACTAATTTTGGAAACTATTTGAAATATTTGTATCTTGCAAATCCTTTCATGAATCGTGGATATGTTGGAAAGTATAAATAGCCCTGCGGATCTCAAGAACCTTAGTAAGGCTCAGCTTAAAGACCTTTGCGGGGAAATCAGAAAGTATATAATAGATTGTTGTGCGGTGAATCCCGGTCACTTGGGATCGAGTTTGGGTGCGGTAGAACTTATTGTCGGATTGCACTATGTGTTCGATACGCCGCATGATAAAATTGTGTATGATGTTGGACATCAGGCATATGCGCATAAAATTTTAACAGGCCGCCGGGAAGCGTTCAAGAAGAACCGCATGAAAGACGGCTTGAGCGGTTTCCCGAAAATCGACGAGAGCGTATATGATGCTTTCGGTGCCGGACATTCATCTACATCCATTTCTGCCGCTTTGGGTTTGTCTTATGCGGCCAAATTGCAAGGTGTCCGGGAGAAGGTCGTTGCCCTCATCGGTGATGGCGCCCTGACCGGAGGCCTCGCCTTGGAGGGTTTGAACAATGCCGGTACATCCAAAAGTGATATCCTTATAATATTGAATGACAACAACTGCTCCATCGACAAGAATATCGGCGGATTGCATGAGTATCTTCTTCGTGTCACCACGGACCCACGTTACATGAAACTGAAGAATAAAATCTGGGAAGGCATAGGAGACGGATGGTTGAGGAACAGCATGCAGAAAGTAGTGAGGACGACCAAGTCTTCGCTGGTTGAGGGCTATGGCGGAGCACTTTTCGAGGCGTTGGGCTTCCGTTACTTCGGCCCGGTCGACGGGAACGATATCGCGGCTGTCGTAGATGCATTGACAAGACTTAAAGATATTAAGGGCCCTCGCATCCTTCATACTCTCACGAAAAAGGGTAAGGGCTACGCGCCGGCTGAGGCGGATCCGACGGTCTGGCATGCGCCCGGCAAGTTCGATGCTGCTACGGGCTGTCGCGTCAAGTCGGCCCATGTCGCGGACCGGTACCAGGACGTGTTCGGCGAGGTTCTGACTGATTTGGCCAGGGTCAATGCCAAAGTAGTCGGGGTAACTCCTGCGATGGCTACCGGGTGTGGTATGATTACATTCGCCCATGAGTTTCCTGACAGGTTTTTCGATGTCGGAATCGAAGAGGAACATGCTGTGACATTTTCGGCTGGCATGGCTGCAGGCGGTCTCAAGCCTTTCTGTAACATATATTCGTCTTTTTCACAGAGGGCTTATGATGAAATTATCCATGATGTGGCATTGCAGAATCTGCCTGTCGTGCTGTGTTTCGATCGTGCAGGACTCGTAGGTGAAGATGGCGCTACTCATAACGGATGCTATGATATGGCTGCATACAGGTCTATCCCTAATGCTGTGATTTCTGCTCCGAGAAATGAAGAAGAACTGAAAAATCTGATGTATACTGCTTCTTTATATAAAGGTGGTCCTTTTATTATAAGGTATCCGAGGGGTTCTGGTGAAGGTGTTGATTGGAGGAATGCGGAGTATCGTGAACTTGAACCTGGAAAGGGTGTATGTTTAAGGAAGGGGAGCGGAATGGCGATAATTGCTGCGGGACCGGAGGCTTGCAGGGCTTTGGAGGCTGCGGATTATATAGAAGAGTCGACGGGTATCAGTCCTTCCGTATATGATATAAGGTATATCAAGCCTATTGACGTGGATATTTTGGAGGAGGCTGCTGCAGAAGGCTGCGTTCTTACTGTGGAGGAAGGATGTATTAAAGGTGGACTGTTCGGTGCGGTCGCAGAATATATGGCATCGCAGGGACATCAAATAGTTTTGGATGGTTTGGGTATTCCTGATGTTTACCTGAGTCAGGACAAACAGACCTCTCAGAGGGCTGAATGTGGACTTGACAAGGCAGGAATTGCGGAAAAAGCCCTATTTTTACTAAAAAATCGCAAAAAAGTCTGAAAAATATTTGCAGGTTTCGAAATTATGCCTAACTTTGCAATCCCTTACAAAAAGTAAGGCTGACAATATTGCCGATATAGCTCAGTTGGCCAGAGCACGTGATTTGTAATCTCGGGGTCGTGGGTTCAAATCCCTCTATCGGCTCAAGTTCCGGAAAAGGCCTTTCCGGTGAAATATTGGGAGAATACCAGAGTGGCCAAATGGGGCAGACTGTAAATCTGCTGACTTATGTCTTCGGTGGTTCGAATCCATCTTCTCCCACAATCGCGGAAGTAGCTCAGTTGGTAGAGCATCAGCCTTCCAAGCTGAGGGTCGCGAGTTCGAACCTCGTTTTCCGCTCCAAATTTTATTAAGATTGCCGGTGTAGCTCAGGGGTAGAGCGCATCCTTGGTAAGGATGAGGTCATGAGTTCAATTCCCATCACCGGCTCTACATTTGTTTATTCACAGCAATAACATATTAAAAACATAATATTATGGCAAAAGAAACATTCGTAAGAACCAAGCCGCATGTCAACATCGGTACAATTGGCCACGTTGACCACGGTAAGACTACCTTGACAGCTGCCATCAGTAAGGTGCTCACCGAGAAAGGTTTCACCAGAGCTGAAGAGGCTAGATCTTTCGACCAGATCGATAATGCTCCAGAGGAGAAAGAGCGTGGTATTACCATCAACTCTTCACACATTGAGTATGAGACTGCAAATCGTCACTATGCACACGTTGACTGTCCGGGCCACGCTGACTATGTAAAGAACATGGTTACTGGTGCCGCTCAGATGGATGGTGCTATCCTTGTAGTTGCTGCTACTGACGGTCCTATGCCTCAGACACGTGAGCACATCCTTCTCGCTCGTCAGGTGAACGTTCCTAAGATTGTTGTTTTCATGAACAAGGTTGACCTTGTTGACGATCCTGAGATGCTCGACCTCGTTGAGATGGAGATCAGAGACCTTCTTAAGTTCTATGACTTCGATGAGGATTGCCCTATCATCCGCGGTTCAGCTCTTGGTGCTCTTAACGGAGAGCCTAAGTGGGAAGACAAAGTTATGGAACTTATGGATGCAGTTGATTCATATATTCCTATCCCAGTTCGTGAGAACGAGAAACCATTCCTTATGCCTATCGAGGATATCTTCTCTATCACAGGTCGTGGTACAGTAGTTACCGGACGTATCGAGACTGGTACTATCCACGTTAACGACGCTGTTGAGCTCGTTGGTTTCGGTGACGCTCCTAGAGCTACCACTGTAACTGGTGTCGAGATGTTCCGTAAGCTTCTTGATCAGGGTGAGGCTGGAGACAACGTTGGTCTTCTTCTCCGTGGTATCGACAAGAAGGACGTCAAGAGAGGTGAGGTTGTTGCTAAACCTGGTTCTATCACTCCTCATACAGAGTTCAAGTCTCAGATTTACGTCCTCAAGAAAGAGGAAGGTGGCCGTCACACTCCATTCCACAACCACTATC
>ERZ780141.336-NODE-336-length-37432-cov-3.908874_pt1 | contig 37432 bp, 56 predicted proteins | sample MGYA00433080_ERZ780141 | MGnify/ENA primary metagenome ERZ780141 (study PRJEB29588, sample SAMEA2154047) | human gut metagenome | biome: human gut; feature: human-associated habitat; material: faeces | place: Denmark | collected 2008/2010 ... | reverse complement strand
ATCTTTACATAATAAAACAAGATTATCTTCATTCAATGTTACATCTGGATTGTCTATGTTATATGGTGTTAAGTATGTCTTATGATGTACTATCTTCCCTGGCTCTCCACACTTAGCACATAACCCATGATACTTGTTAAATATATATTGTCTACACTTCTTCCATTGTCTACTGTTATAAAATGATTTAGCAAAGTCTTTAGCCATGCTTAACACCTTCCCTATTATTATCCCAACAATATTGTTGATGCTTCTTATCTATAAACTTAATGTTCTTATAGCTAACTAAATCTAATGTACCATCTTCATATTCTACTAATCCTTTTATATCTTCTCTAATCTTTATGCTTGCTTCTACTCCATCCGATTCTATATATTGTTCATCTGATTCTATATACTTATTATGGAACAATGCTTTTCTATTATTAACCATGCATGGTCTTAACTCTATTTCAATAGTTATATTTCTAAATGCCATTGCCTTTCCTCCTAAATAATAAAGGACCTTATTAATTATAATAAGATCCTTTATCTATCATATATTATTGTAATCCTTCTATACTTTTCTTTACTTGTTTTATATTTGATATTGTTGCACTATCATCTGGCTTTTCTATTCCTCTATAAACATATTTAACCATTTGTATGGAGTCTGTACCTAATTCATTTAGTAGCTTTGCTGTACTATATTCCTTACTCTCTTGCTTCCCAGCACTTTCAAGTATATCCATAGTATCTTTTCCATATTGATATAGAAATCCACCTTTTGTCATTATGTCTTCCATATTCGCATCATTATCAAACTGTGTTTCATTGTTTACATATTTCTTAAGATCTTTTAGATATTGTACACCTAGTTCAGTCAATTTATCACTATCATCCTTTACAGCTTCATAATCACTTTTACCTTTTGTTATAAAGTAATCAACCTTTTCTGAACCTGTCATATCTTCTAGGTTAACCTTGCTGTCTTCTGATGTTGTTCCACTACAAGCAACACATCCAATAGATATCATACATACTAATAATACTACTAATAATCTTTTTATATTTCCCATAAACTCACTCCTTTAGTTATTAATCTTAATTAAAGAGTATCTGCTTATATTAATATTCGCAACATTTATTTTAATTCTAATAATAAGCTTCTTAATTTTTTTTATATTTTTCATCTTTAACTATTCTTAATAAACATTCTATCTCCCATTGTCTTGGTGTGTTAGGTGTCTTCTTTCTTACAGCTAAATCTATTATACTTTTAGCTTTGTTATAGTTATGTATATGTGTATGTCCTTCCTCAAAGTTTTTCTTAGTATTATGTACTATATATCCATGCTTTACTTTATATATAGCATATTCTTTTCTTTCATATATTTTTCTACTCATTTAGATTAACTCCTTCTTTACACAACAAAAGGAGCCCATGAAGGGCTCTTTTTCAAATTGAGTATGAGATTAAAATCTGTTTCTGTTGTTGTATGATAGTAATTACAATTAGCAAGCTACAGGATTCGAACCTGTATCACATGGGGGAGTGATTTCCATTACTTGCACGTTGCTGAGGTTTTACCCCCAGCCATTTCCTGTCATAACTAAGCTGTTAATTATATACTTAATACTTAGGGAGGACACAAGTCTGTGCCAAGAAAAAACCAATGTTTTAAAAAAACTGTAGCAATTATACTAGTCAAATAGGTTACCAGGCTATCTGACATTCAATAAGAGTTCGTAAAGAAAACAACCTTTATATTTTCCTATAATACAAATATACTATAGTTTTCTGTCTAAAAAAGGAACTTTTACGGAAATTATGAGGTAACTTTACGGAACTTTTACGGAAATCATATAAGTGATTTTATTTTGTTTATTATATCGTTTCTCATAATTCTACATTTTTTATCTGAGTAACCTATTTCTTCTCCTACATCTAACCAGCTAGGTGCTTTTTTTCTGTTTGAAAAATATCTAAAGCTAACAAGTCTTTTCTCTTCTTCTTTTAATAATTCTAATGCATTTTCTATTTTTCTAATTTGTCTCTCTTTTTTATGTATCTTATTTTCTATTTCTATTATCTGTCTCTCTTTTGCAAGCAGTTCATTTTCAACTGTATTGCTTATGTTATTTGTTTGTCCTGTTCTTTCGTCAGCATAGCTAATAGCTTTGCATCCCTTGTAATCTATTTCTAAATATTCTAAATCTATTTTTAGACTGTTTAACTCTATTTTCATAGAATTATAATTGTATAACTTACCTTCTGCATCTGAAAATGTTTTATCTTTTTCTATTGTTTTACTAGCCACGCTCCCACACTCCTGTTATAATATTATTAAGGAATTTGTCGGAATGTGAAAGCATTCCTTTTTTTATGTCAATTATTTGTATTTATCTTCTTTGTGTAGTCCAATTTTCTGGTATCCAATTTTCTGGTGTTGGAACGTAAAAACTTTGTACACAGTCACCTAATATTTTTTTTACTTGACATTTGTTGCAATCTTCATTGCTACTGCATTCTTTTTTTATTGTTAGTAATGCTTTTTTTATTGATTCTTTTCTGTCTTCCATTATTCTTCCTCCAATAAGTTTTTATTCTCGTATATATTTCCTATAACTGTACCAAATTCAACTTGGGCATCACATATCAATTCTTCATCTCCATCTGCATAATAATCAAAATAGCAAACAAAGAATGCTCCTCGTTTATATACTATTTTTCCTATATGTTCCCACGTTGAACCTATTTCTCTATCGTCTACTCCTTCTAATCTTATTATATCTCCCTCATATATTTCTTTGCCGTTAGCATCTTTATAACCTGTATATTGTCCAGCGCTTTCCTTATCTACAATAAATACTTCTCTAATACCAGCTGTTACGTATGCATTAGATGAACCATCTATAAAAATTGATTGATGTAATCCATAACCATAAACCCATTTTTGACTGAAACTGTCATATCCTCGAAACTTAATTTCTCTCATTTTTTATCTTTCTCCTATCAAATGAATTGTATTGTTTTGCTTATGATGATCATATATAGTAACATCTTTTCTTTTTATTTCTATAACCATGTTATATGTGTATCTATATTCTATTGGAAATAACTCAAATTTAATTATCTCTAATCCTTTAGCTTCAATTTGTCTTTTTATAAATTCAGCATCTATATCTTTTATTTTTACTCCTGGTACACATATTGGTAATATTATGTTTCTATAATTATGATTTTTCATAGCATTAATAATCGGATTTACTACTCTCTCTTTATACATTGTCTTTATAGCTTCTTCTCTATATGTATACTCTTGTATTTCTTCATCTTCATCTAACATAGTCAATATTACATTTCTTACCCTCTCTAGTCTTAAATTGCAGTTCTTACAACCAAAAACTGATAATGCATTTCCTCTTAAAATTCTTCTAAAGTTATTACATCTACAATCACATTCTTTATGCCAGATGCCCTTTTTTATCTTTATTCTTTTATTCATATAGTCCCTCCAATTCCTTTTCAGCTAATTTAATTGCTTCCAATGTGCTATATCCCTTTTCTATGTATTTCTTAGCCAGTTCGACTAATTCTTTGTATCTTGCTAATATCAATTAATCACCTCCTTTTTAGTCCTTGTAATTCTTCAAGTTTCTTACAATCAACATACTTGCATTTATCTTTACAGTTATGTTTTATAATCGTTCCTTCTCCATATGCTCCTACTATTTGTGGTCCTAAATAGTTGCTGCAGTATTTATCGCCAGTTTCTTTTTTAAAGTATTTACATTTCATTGATATCACCTAATTTTCTGTTATATCAACTATAGCTGCGATTTCTGAAACTTTTATATAAAAATTTGTTTCTCCTTTTCTGTCGTTTACAATAGCTTCTGCTTCTTTGAAACTACATATTTCATTTACTTGGAAATCAATAATATTACCCGTTATGTTCACATTAAGTTCTTTACCGCTTTTTAGGATTATTTTATATATTCTGAATTGTTCTGCCATATATATCCTCCTTATTCCTTTACATTTATTTGGTCCATAGATACTCTAGCTGTTCTTCCTCTGCTATCTCCTCTATCAAAGCTTTCTCTTTCTATAAAAACAAATTCTTTTGTCTTTTTATCAACTGCTATGTATAATCCAGTTTCTTCTAATAGTCCTTTTAATACTGTACATATCATTGTAACAGCACTTTCCATTTCTTCTTTGTTCATATTTTTACCTACTTAATCCTAACCCTCAAAGCTCCATCCATTTTCACCTACTATTTCTAATATTTCTTTTAGTGTATAATTTTCAAACGGATGATTCATAAAATAAACTCCATTTGATATATCTTCATTATCAAATGTATAGTTATATACAGACCAATCATAGTTTTTTGCTTCTTCTTTGCTCATATCATCTATATCTTCTATATTTTCAAAACTTATAAAATCCCAACCGCATGGATGTATTAAATCTCTTTTAATCCCTTTTGCATTTTTATAGTTTACATATATTCCATTGTGAAAAAACTTAGATGCTTTATATACTTCTTCTAAATATTCATCGCTTAGAAACTTTAATTCTTTGTTCATATTTCCTCCTAAAAAAATGTCAGTTGATTATATTTCACTTGAGCCTTTACCCAAGGTCCATATTCTTCAAAATTCGTACATTTCTTATAAATTCTACTATTTACCCATCTAGCAAAATGTTTAAGTCTTAAATCAGGTATTTGATTATAAATCATTACAAATGGGTCTACCTTTAAGGAAGTTAATGTTTTAAATCTATACATATCTTCCTCAAAAGTGGTGTTGTAACCAACCAACATAAAACACATATGTTTATACTTCTTTACATGCTTGCTAAGTGTTTCAATACCTTCTAGCACCTTTCTTTCGTGTCCCATCAAATCCCATGCATAATGTAAACTTCTTAAATGTTTTACTTGTCCTAACCAGTAAGCCTTTTCATCTGTCATAAGTCTTACATCACATCCTTGATTTATATCAACTATAAGTTTACGTTCTTTTATTTCTTTTAGTTTATCTATGCAATACGGATCAGCTGTAAAGTTGTTATCATGTAAGATTAATACATTACTTTTAGGATTAAGTAAATCACTTATTTCAGCTACATCATGAAACTCACCTTCTTTTTCTGGTACAAAGCAAAATCCACAATTTCTTACACAACCTCTAGATGTATATCCCATACCAGCCTCTACAATTTCTTTTGCCTTTTTTCTTTTATGTTCCTTTGTTCCAATACCTTTCATTCTACTAGCTATTTCTTCTATGCTATATAGCTCATAATCAGGTCTAATTTTTTCAATTTTATCAGGCAAAGTCTTTTTTATATCCCAGCCTGTTCCACCGATTTCTATTTTATCTTCATATTTATTTACTAGATCTTCACAAATAGATTTACTTCTAGTAAAAATTGCACTTGCAAATATTTTTTCGTATTCTTTTCCATCTTGCACAAATTCGACTGTTTCTCCGATTGACTTGTAATAAGTTGAAAGTTTCATAAGTGCAAGATTAGGAATTTTACTATCTACATCTATTAATCCAATCATTTTATTCACCTATATCCCTAAATATCTCTTAATGATCTGTATAGCTTCTTCTGAGCCATTACATCTAACAGCTTTATATCCGTAACTATTTAGTTTTTCTAGCCATTCCTTTTGTTCTTTTGTCATGCTCTTTGTTTTATCTGCTTTTAATTCTATGAATAATCCTGCATATTTTTTATTAGGTACTAATAGTCCTAAATCTGGAAATCCTTTCGCCATACCCATTCTTTTTAATTCTGCTCCGTATCTAGCTGATCTCTTGCTTTCATTTGGGCAATGAAATATCATTTTAAGTTCTGGATATTTGCAAGATTGTAAGTTGCACCACTGGATTATCACCTTTTGTTCTTGTGCTTCTGTTACTCTTTGCTTACTTGTTTTATTTTTATCTGCTCTTTTGATTCCTTCCATTGCTGTGTTGTCTGTGTAACCTTCTCCATTTTTATTTAGCTGATATCTATCCATATTCCCTCCTATTTTGCTGTTCTGTATGGTGCTAGCATTGTTACTAATTTATGTACTAATATTTCTTTGTCTTTTGTTATTTTCGCCTCACTGTTTATCGCTAGTCCTCTTTTTTCTTCTGCACGATATTCTTCTCTACAAGTATCACTACAAAATCTTTGATTTGCTCTATTACTTGTAAATTCTTTGCCGCAATACTCACATATTTTTTTATTAGCATTTTTTATAAAATTTATTTCCCATGTATTTTTATATGGAGTGCTTTGTCTTATAGCTGATGCTACAGCTCCAGCGTATATTTTCTTGCCATATACACCTGTAAGATACTTCGCTACTGCATTTTGGCCTGTAAATTCTAATACTTCTCCAGTTTTTATATTTTTCACTTCGATTATATTTTTTTCCATTACTATTCACCCCTTTTCTTTACTTCTTTTGTTTCTAGTGATTTCAAATAGACTTGCAACTCCTCAGGACTTAATTTGTATTCTTTTACTTTGCTGCATTTTTTCTCGCTTTCGTAATTGCCTTTTAAAATAATCTCTCCTGGTTGAAAATAGTAAACTCCACCTTGATTATCTCTAGTTTTAACTTGCTTTACATTCAGATTTCTCACTGATGATTTTTCTTTTCTAGTGCATCCACATGATTTTGTGTTTCCAGATTTCAAGTTATATTCTCTGACGGATACTGTATTTCCGCAGCTACACTTACATATCCATTTTCTTCTACCACTTGATTCTTGATCTAATTCTATTACTGTAAGTTTGCCAAATACTTGTCCAATTAGGTCTGGATTTTCTCTAACAAGTCCCATTTCTTTTACATATTTTTTTATAGTATTTTTATTTCTATTTAACTCATAAGAGATGTTTAGTATGCTTAATCCTTTATTGTATAATCTCTTTATCTTTCTCTTTTCTATATCTGATAGTCTTTTTGCCATTTGATTATCCCCTTCTGGGGGCTTGTTTAAGCCCCTGTAGTTACTTCATAGTTTTTATATGCCCCAATAAACGTCCTTGAACTTCTGCAATGGTTTTTATTTCCTCATAAGTGCTATTTTTCTTGCATTTTTCTAGTTCTAAAACAATTAGTAATTCTATTTCCTTTGGTGTTTTGCCATAAAATCCTAACTCTTTTATAAGTTTTATGGTTTTTTCGTTGTAATTTTTATACAGTTCCATCTCCGCACCCCCTATTTATTTCCTATAGGATAATACATTAATTCCTTTCCGCAGAACAGATAATATCTAGACCCTTTATCTCCATCTCGATTCTTATCCAAAATGACTTCAACTAATGTATAGCCTTTTTCTTTTTTATCTCTCATGCTTTCGATAAATTCTTCTAGTCTAGTACCTTCATTAAAACCTGTTCTTTTCCATGCTTGTTCTAATTCCTTCTCTTCTGTAACTTCATGTATGTAAACCACTTGATTACTATCTTGGTATATTGCCCTTGATTCTCTACAATAAGTTTCTCCATGCGGTCTATAATTTCCAGTACCTTTATCCGCTAACTGTGTTAGTTGTATTACTATCATGTTGAAATCTAATGTTATATTCTTTAATTCCCTCGACAATTCCGCTACCTGTCGTTCTCTAGAGACTTTTGTATCTGTTGGAGTTAATAGTTGTACATAATCTACTATCAGTACGTCTGGCTTATACATTCTTAGTGCCTTTTTAATTTGTGCTATCGTGCTTATACTATCGTCTATTCTCAACTTATCTGTATTCAAACTTTCCATAGTCTCTATTATTTTCTTGGTTTTGCCTGAGGATAACTCTCCACTACGATATTCTTGTCTTGTTATTCCCGCGTAACTTAGTAAAATTCTCTCTGCTACTTGCTCCTTGCTCATTTCTCTACTAACTATTAGGACTTTTTTGCCCTGTTTTAACATATTAATAGCCATTCTTAAGCTCATAGCGCTTTTACCAACTCCACTTTTAGCTCCTATAGTAAGTAATTCTTTTTTAGCTAGGCCACCTTCTGTTAACTTGTCCACTATTTTTATTCCAGTTAATACACGTTCTATTTTTTCACCTAGCTTGTCAAACATATTTGCTATTATAGAACTTAATGCATTATCTTCATCTACTTCTTTATTTACCTTTGTGCCAGTTTCAAAAGTGTTAATGCAAGTATTTATATTTCTCCCTGTTTGAATCCCTTCTATAAGGCTTTTAGCAAGTTCTATCGTGTCTCTTTTTTGTTTCATTTCTTTTATTTCACCAATATAAAACTCTATATTACTTGCTGTTGTAGCATATTGGTTTAAATTCGTTATATACATCATTTCAACTGTATTATCTATTTGTTCTATCTTATTTACTAAACTTATTAGATCAATCGGTGATTTTTCTTTATCCAGTAGCTTCATTGCTTTATAAATAACTCTGTTATATTCGAAATAAAAAGTTTCTTCCGATAAATCCTGTATTACTTCAAATAAGTTAGGTTCTAACAATACCATCCCGAGAACTATTCTTTCATATTCTAAATTGTATAAATAATTGTTCATAAATCCTCCTATTCCCCAGGTCCATTTATCAAGTCTAGCAAGTCTAATGATGATTCGATTTTTGTAGTTGGTTGAACTGATTCACTTGGTTGGTAGTTTTCATCTAAATAATCTATATAAGCTCCATTAAAAAATGTGCTTCCATGTTTTATATATTGCTTGTCTGTATTTTCTTTTTCTTTAGCATATCTTTTTACCGCTCTTTCTAATTCTTCTGCACTTATCTTTTCTTTTGTAAGTATTCTTTTAATGTACTTATATGCTTTAGCTTTATCTTTCTTATTAGGATATAATTTCCATATATTATCTATAACATCTAAAGAAATAACAGCATTATTATTTGTATTATTAATATATGTATTATTATCCTTAACCTTTTCTTCCATAGGGGTATGGAACTTTTCTTCCATAGGGGTATGGAACTTTTCTTCCATAGGTTTACTTATATACAACCTTCTTTCTTCTATACTTTTGTTTCCTTCTTTATATATGATTTGTGATTTTATATATCCCTTTTGTATTAGCTGGTTTATCCATTTTGAAATAGATTTCTTAGATACCTTATATAACTCTGCAAAGTAATTATTACTAGCCCAGCAATAACCTTTTTCATTACATAAAGCAGTTATTTCCCCATATAGTAGCTTTGCATTAGGAGTTAAATCATTATCATATCTTACATTAGCTGGAATTATCGCATAATAAGATTTTTGTAATTCATTCATTATCTGCTCCCCCCTTTTATAAAATGTCAAATTTCGTATCTTTATAGTTATATTATACTATTTTTGTCTTACATTGTAAATACTTGTCTTGCAAAATAATATAATGATATTGCTTTATCTTACTTAAATATGTTAAAATGTAAATAAAAAATAAAGGTGGTGTGTTATGACAACTAAACAATTTACATTTAGAATGCCAAATGATTTAAGAGAAAAACTAGAGCAAATAGCAATTAAAGAAGATAGATCTTTATCGAATCTAATAATTAAAATTTTAAAAGATTATGTTAAAGTTAGCTCGGAGAAAGGAGAATAAACTCCTTTCTTTTTTTATTACTCCCCAACCTAGCTACATATCCATTACTTGCTGTCCTTCTATTTGTCTGCTATCTTCTTCTATAGGTTCTTCTGTATAATCTACATCTTGTGCTGGTTCATAGTTTGTTAGTAGTTGTAATAGCTCGTCCACTTCTTCGAATTTTAAGTCTTTTAGGTCATACCCGTTACTGCTGCAGAAGTATTCTAATTCTTTTGTGTTTTTAGCATCTTCGTGACTATATAATCCTTTTACTTCTGCCATTGCTAATAACTTTCTCTTTTGCTCACTTGTTGCTTTACCTATTACTACTTCTTTTTGTGGTAATTTATCTGGTACTTCTTTGATTTCGCAGCTATCATATAAACCTTGTAAATCTTCTGGAAATGCTTCTCTAAGCGCTGTAACCATAGCACATTTTTTAATCATTACCATTGGCATTGTTTTCCAAGTTGATTGACTTTTAGAATATTCCTCCAAAGCTACAGATGACTTTATAGGGAACTTTCTATCGTTTCTATGAACTTCACACCATCCACCAATTAGAATATCTTTTTTAAGCTTTACAGAACCTTCTATCTCTACTAAATTTCCATCACGTTCTACTATGATTCCACTTCTCATACCTTCAAAGTGTTCATTTCTATTTGCTCTTTTTACAAATACATCTTTACCGACTACTATGTTAGCTGGGCTTGTCCCAAATTTAATTAAATAAGCTTCATTTAAAAATGGATTAAGATGTTGAGCTTTACACAATTCGATAAACATTAATGTTTCTTGATCTGTTATATTTCCATTACCTCTGACTAAGTAATTTTTAACTGTATTATTGTTTAATACTTGTCCACCGTCTAATTTGTATTCTGCAAGTGCTAGTGCATTGTCATTTACTTGTACTGCTTTAGTCATGTTATTCACCTTCCTTATTTCTCTCTAATTCTTCTATATTAAGTCGTAAAGCATATAATAAACTGCTTTCATAACTGTCATGTTTTACTTGTCCTATTTTTTCATATGTTTTTATGTAATGTCTTTTAAAATCTCCTATTGTCATGTTTTTTCTGTTATTTAAAGCAAATTCTGCCCCTTCTATGAAACCTAATCGACCTTCTGGGTCGCTTTCATTTCTGTATAATCTAACTAGGAATAATCTTTGTTCTAGTGTTTTTATGTTGGAGTTTTTTACTCCCTCAGATTGTAATTTTAACTTCATATTATCCCCCTCTTATGGTATAATTTAAGTATCTTATATTACATATAGTGTTTGATTTATAGCTATCTAGATTTGGTACCTCTAGATAGCTTATTTTGTTATGCGATAAAATCTAGGTATGCATGATCTAAGATGTCATATAACTCTACTTCTTGTTGTTTGTATTTTGAGTATGCCTTGTTGATAATAGCTTCTTTTTCTTCTGTTGGTATGTCAGTTCTTTCTGAGTTGTCTAAGAATATTTTGTAGTATACTAAGTAGTTTTTCTTGTCTTGAGCTTCAACAAGCTCTTTTACATCGTTGTAAATTTGTTCTTTACTCTTCATTTGTTATTCCTCCTTATCTCCAGTTACATTTTGAGTTCATTAACTCTATAAGTTGCTTTACAGTCATGTTTGGATACTTATTTGCTAAGTAGTTTAGAACTTCTGGTGTACATTTCATCTAACCACCTCCTTTACACCTTCGATAACTGCATCTAATACTTGATGCATCTTTAAAATTGTGTATTCTGTGTCTTTGCTACCTGTTGATGTGTATAGAAATGTGTCTTTTGTTTTGTATTGGTCTATTCTAAGAGTTAGACTGCAAAATGGTTTGTCTATTCCTTTTAGGTGATGTAATCCTAGAAAAGCACTTATGAAACCACTATTTTCGTTGATGTATTCAACTTTGTCAAATAGCTTATTTGCTTCTTTTCTGAACTCTTGATTTGTCATTTGTTTTCCCTCCTTTATACAGCTTTCATATTTCTTCTTTTGCATTCCCCTAGTTGATAAAATATTTCTTCATCTTTAAATAACTTATTGCATATGTCGTAAACTCTTTCTAAGTTCTCTCTAGAAGGCGTTAATGGACTTTTTACAGTTATCTTAACCCCTCCATTTTGATATATTTTTTCTTTCATATTGCACCCCCTAATAAAATATGATGTCTAAAATTTGTCCTATTCGTGGATGCTTCTCCACCAAGCTCCAAATGCGAAGCCTAAGCTAAATATGATACTTACTATTATGTATTTTGCTATCATGATGCCTCCTATCTGCTATAATCAACTACTGTGTTATTGCCTTGTTTTCTAAGTAGCGCAAACTTATTTTGTAACACGTGAAACATTTTAATTTCTGCTTGGTATGGAGTTATGATGCTCCATTCTTCTTTGTATCCTCTAGCTCTTAATATGTCTGATACTGCTTCAACTTCCTTTCTAAAGAAATGTTCTGTTCCTGTGTATATCGCCATATTTAGTTACCCCCTAAATTAATACTTCTTATTTACTTTTTTCGTTTTCTTCTAGTAATTTTTCAAGATCTTTTTCTTTCAGAAGTTTTTCAATGATTTTTATTTCGCCTTTACCAGTTACTCTTGTTGTTCTAAATGTGAATGTTCCTCTTGCTGTTTTCTTAGTACCTTCTGATACTTCTAAATAACCTCTTTCAACTGCATATTGAGTAGCTTCTGTTGAGTTTTTACATACCCAGCCCCAACTTCTCAGTCTTTCATATAATCTTCTTTCTCCTATAAGTATCTTGCTATTTGATTTTGAGATTGCTTTAGCAGTTTCTCTAACTAATTTTGTGTTTTGTGATATAGATATTTGAGTTATCACTCTGTCTTTTTCTGCAATTTCTTTTTTAGCATCTTCCAGTAATTTGTTTTTATTGTCTATTGTCTTTTGCGCTACTATTAAAGCTTTAGCCATTATTGTTTCATCATCTTCGCCTTCATCGTGTGGTATGTAGCCACCAGTTTTTCTAATTTGTGGTAATACTTCATCAAAAACCCAACTTTCAAACTTCTCTGCACTTGGCAATTTTGAGCTTATAATCAATCTATAAATATCACCTTCTGGAATAACTTTAAATTGTTGACGACGTCCTAACGAATCGTTACCCCATATCATTTTAGATTTTTTACAGTGGTCATTTGTTGCTTTACTAGGATTTGTATATCCTAAAGCTCTAGCTATATCATTAGCTACAAACCAAGGTTCTTCATTAACAGCTATTGTTCTTATTTGACCAAATTCTTCACTTTCATAAACTTCTAAATTATTTACTAAATTGTTCATTTCATTTATTAGGCTCATTTTAATCCTCCTTAATTATAAATTACTGCATACTTTTCTTGATTGAGTATCCTTTATGTGGACTTCGTGACTAAAAAAAAGTTCTTCTATGCTGACGTCAAATAAATCAGCCATCGTCTTAGCTTCGGTTAATGTTATTTTTCTTCTTCCTGTTTCTTTATTTGCATAACTTGTTTTAGTTACTCCTAATACTTTTGCTAAATCTTCTTGAGTGTAACCATATACATTTCTGTATATTTTTAAATTCATCAAGTTCATTCTTGCACCTCCTTGATTTAATTTATACTTTTATTATATATACGTTTCGTGTACTTGTCAATAGTTTTTCCGAAAAAGTTTTCTGTTTGTTATACTTTCTTGAAATAACAATTATTCGTTCGATTAAATATGTTATAATTACTTTATAATTTAGAGGGAATAGTATTCAGAAAGTAGAATATTATATATAGAGGGAAATGAGTGAGAAAGAAGGAAAAACATGATGAAAACACAAGGAAATATACTAAGAGAATTGCGACTGGAAAAAGATATTACGCAGGAAGATTTGGGAAAAGTTTTGAATGTAAGTAAACAAACTGTAAACAATTGGGAGAATAATAGAAGAAAATGTGATTCAGATACTTTGTTTAAGTTAGCAAAATTTTTCGGTGTTACAGTTGATTATTTGTTAGGGATTAATGAAAATAAAAAACCTATCAAAGATTTAACAGAAAAGCAAAAGCGAGCACTTCAGCTGGCAGACCAATTATCTGATGAAGAATTTAACAATATAATAAGGCTTGTAATAAGCATGAAAAGAGGGACTTAATTCTAAGCCCCTCTTTTTTACACAGATTTATTTTTTTCTACTTGTTTTTGCATTTTTTTTATTATATCTTCTAATATTTCATCGTCTACTAATAATATTTCTTCTTTTCTTTCTAATAATGCACTCTTTTCTTTCAAATAGATTCCCCCTTAACTCGTTTTTCATAGAACAAATGTTCTATTTTATTCTTTATATATATTATACACCAAGTCATAAGTTATATATATTATTTTTCCGAAATATTTATAATATTATTATACTACTAAACATTAAGTTAAAAGAGGTATTTTGATATATTTTACATGTATATAGGGGAAAAATTATTTTTTTATCAAATTATGTTGGAATTATGTTGGAAAGTGATGCTATCAACATAGCTTTCTGCTACAATTTAAGAAAAAACAAAGGGGAGTTTATAAGTTATGAAGAAACTATTAAGTATCATTTTAAGTGCTATGTTATGTTTAAGTTTTGTAGGTTGCAGCAATAATAATACTACTGTTAAATCATCTTCTCAACAAGAATCTAGCAATCAAACTAGTAATCAAAGTGAAAAAGATGATAGTAAGGTTAGTTTTTCATTAAGTGATGGTACGTTTAAGGTTGGAAAAGATTTAGATCCAGGAATTTATGTTCTAGTTAAACAAGATGGTGAATTTATGGGAAGCTTTGATATCACAACGGACACTACAGGCGATGTTGAATCTTCTGTTGACTCAAATGCATTTGAAAACTTTTCTTACATAGAAGTAAAAGATGGTCAGTATTTACAGTTAAATAAATGTGATTTATATAAAGTTGACGAAATAAAAGATAAAGCTTTGGATTTTTCTAATCTTGATGAACTTACAAACGGTATGTATATAGTAGGTGAAGATATACAACCTGGAGAACACAAATTAGAAGCTATAGATAGTGATTCAGACGGATGGTTTTGCTTATATAATAATTTAGGGGATGGCTATAAGAATGCTCCAGATTTACAAACAGCTGACTATTTTTCAGGAAGTAAATTAATAACATTAAAAGAAGGGCAATATTTGAAATTAGATAGTAATACAAAAGTTATAAAATAGAAATAATATAGATAAACATCAGGGCAGTTTTACCAGCTGCTCTTTTTAATTAGGAGGAAATAAGATGTATGCAATGTATTTAAGGAAAAGCCGTGCTGATGATAAGGATATTCCATTAGAAAAGGTCCTAAAAAATCATTACAATATGCTAACGGAATTGGCTGACAAGTTAAAAATACAGATAGAAGAAGAAAATGTATTTCGAGAAATAGAGACTGGAGATAGTATTTCTATCCGTCCAAAGATGCAGGACCTACTAGAAAAAGTATCTGAGGGATTATATGAAGGTGTTTTTTGCACTGAATTATCAAGGTTATGCAGAGGTAGTAAGATAGATCAAGAGATTGTATCTTCTACTTTTACCGCTGCGGAATGTAAAATAATTACACCAAGTAAGACTTATGACCTTGCAAATAATGAGTTCGATGAAGAAATGGTCGACTTCGGACTGTTCATGTCTAGAAGAGAGTATAAAACTATCACGAAACGTATGCAACGAGGTCGTGAACAATCCGTAAAACAAGGTAAATACATAGGTTCTATTCTTCCTTATGGCTATAATAAAGAGAAATTAGAAGGAGAAAATGGCTTTAGGTTAGTTATAAACGAAGAAGAAGCACATATAGTCAGATTAATATTTAAGTGGTTTTTAGAAGATAATGCTGGAGCTAGCATAATAGCGAAAAGGCTTAATCAAGGCGGTTATCCTTCCAGAAGTGGTCGTGTATGGAGCTATAGTTCAGTAAAAAATATACTAACAAGCAATGTAGTAGCTGGATATCTTAAACATGGAGAAAGAAAATATAAGAAATATATAGATGCAAAAGGTAATGTAAAAAAATCTAGACCAGTAAATGCTGCTGTTGAATATTATAAAGGACTGCATGAAGCAATTATACCTTTGCACGAATTTGAAAAGGTACAAGATATATTAAACTCTAGAAAGCAGCATAAATCTAACTTTGATTTACCACTATCCAATCCATTGGCTGGTTTAGTAAAATGCTCTGAATGTAATAGAATCATGGTAAAAAGAAGATGTTCTCAAGGTGATTTCTTATATTGTTCTACTACTGGATGTAAAAATATAGGTTCTTATCTAAATAGAGTTGAAGAACATATTTTACAGGCATTATCAAATACATTATCTGATTATGAATATTACGTAGATAATTATGAGCAAGAAATGATAAAAGAAAAAAGAAATGTAGACAATGATCTAAAAAGAATTGAAAAAGAAATTGAGAAACTAAATAAGCAATTTGAAAAATGCTGTACATTCTTAGAACAAGATGTATATACTATAGAAGTTTTTAAAGATAGGACCAGCAAAATAAAAGATAAGATTAGAATACTAGAAGAAAATAAAAAAGTATTAGAAAAAGAATTTGGCGACGATAAAGTTATAAAAATAAAAAAACTAATACCTGAGCTAGAAAATGTATTAAAAAATTATAATACCCTTAGTATAGAAGGAAAAAACGAATTGCTAAAAAGCATTATAAAAGAGGCTATATATTCTAAAAAGAAAAAGTGTAAAAAAGGTAGTGGTGAGGATTATTTTGAATTAGAAATTACACTAAATATATAATTATTATGTATAGCATTGATGTGCATATGAATAAGTTCGTTGATGCTATACATAATAATAGCTAGAGAATATAATTTCCCTAGCTATTTTTATTACATCATTATTAATATAGCACTTACTACTCCAATTCCTAAGTATGCAATGCGCCCTGTAACTTCCAATACTAATTTTCTCATAGTCATTACCTCCTTCATTAGGATTATTAGCTGTTTCTGGAATATTTATACAAATTTTAGAAAAATTTTTTCAAATTCGCTTGACTATTGGTAACCAATAGTATATTATATAAGTATAATAAATAATAAGAAAGGGGTTAAGAAAGATGAAAAAGAATTTAATGAAAGAAGCTCATAAAATGACAAAAGAAATAAAAGAACAATATCCAGAAGTAGATTATCAAGCTCAATTAGGTTTATGCTTATCTTTCTTAGCTCAAGAGAGTAAAAAGGAAGGGGAAAAGAAAATGACAATAATAAATAGAAAAAAATTCTTTAATGAGGTTAATAAATGGGATATATATAAATATCTAGAAAATAACTTTACAAAAGAAATTATACATCATTCATTAGATGTAGGAAAAAATATATATGAAGTAAGATTTTATTTAGACGAAACTAAAAAACATATATTTTTACATTGTTACCATGATGAAGACGGTTGGAGAGATTTCGATTATTTTGTAGGGGGTTTATTAAGATTTGTAAAAGAAAGTGAAGAAAATAAAGAAAAAGCAACTGAAATGTTTAGATATTTCGATTGTGTTGAATCAGAGTAAAGGAGAAATAACATGGAACAAAGAAATTTAAAAGTAAGTTGTTGTAAAGCTGGAGGCAATGCAAGTAAAAATGCATTGTCTTACAAGTTAACTCTTCCAGTAGCATGGATTAAAGAAATGGGTATTAGTCCAGAAGATAGGGAAATAACAGCTACTTTTGAAAATAATAAAATTATAATAGAAAAGGGGAATAAAAATGAAAGCTTATAAAACAAGAACTTGGAATGATTACAAAATCTTAAAGGAGGATTCTATCAACACAGTTGATGTAAGTGAAATAGCAGAAGTAAAATTAGCTGAAAAAAATGGGGAACAATATATATTTGGAATAACAAATCATATAGATGACATATGGTGGCAAGGGTTCAAATTAGAATATGAATACGATGGTAGAGATTTATTCGAGTTATATCATCTATATAGAGAAGATTATATAATAAATAATCGTTAATTAATATTAATTTTAATCAAAATAAAAAGGACTAGAGTTATTCTAGTCCTTTTCTGCAAGCAATTTTATAATTACATATATTAAGTTTTAATCCTTGTTTTAATGGAAAAAATTGCTTGCTCTTATATTATAGCACATCTTAAAAATAGAAGCTAGAAGGTCTCTATACCTTCTAGCTATTTTTATCGGTCGCTTATCGGTCGCTTATCGGTCGCTATCGGTCGCGTCCGATAAACTTATTTTTCAAATACTTCTACATACTTGCTAGATGCAGTGATATAATATCCAGCTTTAACTAAATACATATCTGTTCCAGTACGTTCTATTTTCTTAACTATTGTTAATGCTTCACCTTTTTCTGCTTTGCCACAGATAGAGTCCTTATTAAAATTAGGTTTATCATGTACATTTACTTCTTGTAATACTCTTAGATATTGAGTTTTAGCAGTAGGAGTATTTTTATCTTTATGCATATAGTCATAACAATCTTGTTTAAATTTTTTCCATTCTGTTGGATGCTCTACAAAATAACGAGGACATATTTTATAAGCTTTTCCAACTATATCGGTGTGTCTTAAAAAATCTTTTCTTGGATCTAATCCATATTTATAAGCTAACCAAGCACCTAATTCAACCATACTTTTATATTCTTCTTCTGTATAGTGATCATCTTTACCAGTAGTAGCACATTCAACTCCTATACTGTAAGAGTTAGCTGAATTTGATGTGTAAGCTATATAATTTTCTGGAATATAACTATATAAAGAACCATCTAAATCTGCTAGATAGTGAGAAGATGCATATAAATATTTTCCATTTTGTATATAACCTTTAGTAATTTCATTAAACCAATTATTGATTGTATCTATAGCCTTTACACCTGCTTTTCCAGTGTAATGCCATATGATTTTAGTTGTTTTAGCCCTTTTACCACCGTTATTAAATCTTGTTAGCTTTGGAGTTTTGTTTATTATTTTAGGTTTATTTACTGTCATATTATCTCTCAATCCTTTCTAAGTAAAAGCACTTAAAATAGCTTATATTTGCCATTCTAAGTGCTTCGAAAACTTATTTATACTTATTATACATATTTATTTTTTTCGTCCCTTAATTGAATTAATACGTTTTTAAGTTGCTCGGGAATCGGAATAAATTCACTTGCATTTTCTAATAAACTTATAGCTTCATTAGCAATAAAAAACATAATTACCATTTCTCTAAGTGCTATTGTATTACCTATAACCTTTTGAATTTCATAAGCAGTAGCTATAACTATAAAAATAAATACTTTTCTAATTATACCCTTGCGCCCTACTTCACTTGAAAGTCTACTGTTATATATAGCTTTTAGAACCCCCGTTAAATAGTCCAAAATAACAAGTGTAAAGATTACTCCTAAAAGCATATCCCAACCTCCTAGATGCTTACATATGAAGCCACCTATTATTCCACACGCTATTGTAATACTGTTGAAATATTTATCCATATTGCTTAACTCCTATGTATTTATTTTCTTTTAATACACTAATATCCTTACCTTCTAACAATTTTTTTGCTAAATATCCAGTTACTGTTGCTGTAGCCATGCTTGTTCCTGTTAACACTTCGTATGAATCATTTAAATAAGTTGATTTTACATCCTCACCAACAGCATATACATCGCAATCTTTTGAAGAAAATTCTGATATATTGCCGTTCTGATCTAAAGAACCTACGCTCAACCCATACTTAGCAGGATATTCAATTTTTTTGTTATTTCCACTAGCACAAACAACTGTTATATTTTTATCTTTTGCTAATTCTATTGCTTTTTCAATTTCCTTATCTTCATCTTCGAATGAGATTGATATATTTATTATATCACTTTTATTGTCTATAGCGTAATATATACCTTCTGTTATATCTTCTGTATCGCCTTTCCCATATCTGTCTAATACTTTTATAGGTAACAATTCTATATTAGGTTCTACAGAGTGTATAATACCTGCTATATGTGTTCCATGGCCAAAATTATCAGTTGTATTTTGTGAATTACCTTCTTCTGTAAAATTCTTACCATTGATAATACAATCCCTAAAATCAACATGCCTAAATATGCCTGAGTCTATTATTGCAACTCTCATTTGTCCCTCTTTTCTTGCACAACAAAAGGACTGTACCGCTACAGCCCTTTTTAAAATAGATTTAGGTTTTTAATTATATATAGTTGTTTTTATTTTTTATATTCTCACATTTTACATCTTTTTCACCCCCTTACAGTTATTATACTATAAAATGATTTAAATACCATTCTTCCTACATAGGAAAAATGGTACACAATATTTTTAAATTATGAACTAACTTATAGTTATATATCCCAATGATATCAATTTAGATTTAAATGCATTTTTTACAGATTCAAGCCCATATGTATTGTAATGTGTATCATCCACACCATCTCCACCTGCTTTACCCGCATTTAAATCAGACGCCCCCATCAATATACTTGAAGGTACTTGCCCTAATGCGATTCTTGATTTATCCACATCTGTAGCTGTTAAATTGTTTTCAGTAAGAGAATTGTCTATTAAATATTGTCTTAAACTGAAATAATGTTCACCAAAAGTATTAGTAAATAAAGTTTCAACTTCTGTTGTTATAGCTCTAGTTGATTCATTTCTTAGCCTATAACCTGTTGCTCCAGTTGTTATTATATATTTTGTTCCTTGATAATAATCCACCATACTTTGTATTTGTGCTAATAATTTGGAAGGAGTATCATTCCAACCACTATTTGTTCCTAAATAAATTATCATCACATCATCATTTTTTCGTACTTCTGATGTTTTTGATATAACTTCTGTATTAGCATTAACTTGAACTTCGTTGCCTTCTTTGTATCTTGTAAAATAATATTTATTATTTTTGCATGAAATAGAACCTTCTATATTAGATATAGTAACTGGATTATAATTACATCCTGTCGATAAAACAGGGCCATTACTAAATGTCTGCTTGTCTTTACTCTCCAACGCAACTTCTACCTCTGTACAAGTAGCAGGTATTGTAAATGCAGTTTTAACATGAGCTTGATTTCCTCCTTGTCTGCATGATGTAGAAGTTGTAAATTCCCCACTAATAGCCATATTTTTAACATTATGAGTTGTTATTTCATTTTGTAATCTTAAAGGCCAAGAAAGTCCATCTGTTCCTGTACTTGTAGTAGAATCTCCCCAAGTAGATATGACTGGAATAGTACTAGCACCTAAATATGCTAAAGTTACATTTCCACTCGAACTATATAGTTTTGATACGGTTGTATATGTTGTAGAATCTTTAACCATATACACAGATACTGTTCCACAATTTTGTAACATTTGGTCTGCCTTAGTTACACCCTCTGATAATATTTCTATTTTTTTCAATTCCGTATCTCCACTAAAACAGTAAAATAAATTCGTTACATTTTCGGGAATAACTATACTTTCTAATGCAGAGCATTTATATAAAGCCATATTCATATTTGTTGCCCCACTTGGTAACCCATATATTTTCTTTAATTTCGTACATCCATTAAATACTTGATTTAAATCTGTGCATAATGTTAATTTGCTTAAATCTTGTATATATTCTAATTCTGAACAATTCATAAATGCTTGAGCCATATTTGAACATTTCACATATTTATCTAATCCCACTACAAATTTTAATTTAAGACATCCATTCCAAGCATTTGATAACCCATCAACTCTATCACAATCATATTTAAACCCAATTAAAGAAGTACAGTTCACAAATGTATTAATCAATGATGATGTAGCTATTTGATTTATTGTCCCATACTGATTTATTACTGTAGCACTATCTATTTGTATATATTGTATAGTAGTATTTGCATTAAATGTAGCTGACTTAACGATAACCTTTTTAGTTGCTCCGTCAACTTCCATAGTTGCAGGAACTATAATGTTTGAGTTTATTCCACTATATGCTCCCAAAATAACGTAATCACCATTTACAGTATTATCTGTAAAATCGGCACTTGTTACTGTATAAGCTCCTGTAGGGAAAGTTGTATCCACATTATATTCATCTCCATCTGCTACTACATAAATACTTGCATTTGATTCCGTTAACAATTCATCACTATTTATAAATTTTATATTTACTGTTTCACTTGTATCTATATTAACAACAGTAATAGTAACATATTGATAAGTGTTATAATTATCAGGTGTAAAAGTCAATGAAGTTTTATCTATACTTAAAATATCACTATCTTCTGTTATAGTAATTGTTTGATTTTGAGTTGGTTTAGTATCTAATTTTACTCCTATAGTAGCAGAACCATTTTCTGCTATTTTTACAAAATTTTTATCAAATACAAGATTTCCATACACAGGTTTTTCTACAGTTCCACCACTTATTGTTAAACTAGATAACTCTATATTTCCCAACATTAATTTTATAGTGTTATTATCTCCTGCTACCAATTTTAAACTTTTTAAATCTTTCGCAATATCTTTATATTGCGAACTTAATTTTTTAATTTCTTCACGCGCTTTTGTATCATGCAAATTAAATTCTTCTATTTGATTTACTTCTTTTGCCATATTTTCATCCTCCTATAGATCTTTGTACCATGAATTTTCTTTGAACGTTTTATCATCTTCTTTGAATTTCCACAGATTAATCGTGCAGCCTTTGTATTTTATATATTCAGTCCATGCAACATGGAATGTACTAAGTCCATAGTAACCCTTACAGAATTTAACTGCTTCAGTAAAAGACCATGCCACTCTCTTTGTTCCCCAGCTTATTACGTATACATCAAGAAATCGAGGATTTCCCCATTTTTTCTCTGCAGATTTGTCAGAATCTTTATCTAAGAATATATCAAAATCTGTACAATAACCTCCTGTATCTGTTACTGTAACTATTCCATCTGTATTACCAAATTTGCCTTTAAGATACGGTATATACAATTTTGTTCCATATGGCATGTTGTGTGCTCCTACTGTTTTTGCAACCTTTAATCCCAGTCCAGATGCACTTCCACTATCACCACCATAGCTTGTACAACGTGCTTTCGTAAATCTATATATATATTTATTCCCATCGATTGTTCCTGTTTCATCAAAACAGTTTGGAGTCTCAATTGTAGGAGTTGGTGTAGGTGTTGGAGTTGGCTCTGGATCATCTCCTCCAGAATCTCCTCCAGAATCTCCTCCAGAATCTGGAATAACTATTTTTTCTGCTATAACAGTTATTAACACATCGCCTGTTACAGCAAGTATATTTATAACACCATCTGCATAACACTCTTCTGTTATATCTTCACTATTCATTATTACAATTACGGAACTTAGTTTATAACCTTCATTTGCCATTATAGTGGCTTTATATGTTGCATTTTCATCAAGCTTCACTGCTAAATTATTTGTCATAGCATTTGTTAAATTGTTAGTTATTGTATATTGAACTTTATCGAATTCTTCATCAAATAATGAGAAATCAAAGCTGGCTACTTCAATAACACTTGTTTCACCTGTTTCATCATCAACAAGGGTTAATTTAGTAGTTCCTTCTGTTTCTATTTTTTCACTCTCATCTAAATCAATTAGATCATCTTGTACACTATATAAAAACTTTTCAGTTGTTACTATTCTTTCATTAGTATTTTCATCTAAAACAAGTATTTGGCACTCATATGGTCCAGCTGCATTTTTATACTCATATGGCAAATTACAATAAAAAAGACCTTTTTCTTTCCTACTACTTTGCAATAATTTAGGTGGAAGTTTTTTTTTGTTTGGATTTAACACATACAAAATAACTTTAAAGGACGTTAGATCTATTTCTCCTTTATTTTTAGTAATTCTAATAAAAAAATCTGACGTATTTACATCAGACTTTGAAAAAATTAAATTTATATCATTATGCATTTTTTCTACTATATCGAGGTTAACTGTTTTATACCTCTTGTCTATATTTGACATATAATCCCTCCTTATGCTGTTCTAATTAGCTTCGGTGTAAATTTATAACCTGTACTATTTTTAACTTTTGAGATATAAATATATATATATATTTCAGCAAAATCTTCTGTAACAGTAAATGTAGCACCATCTCCTAAATCCCATGCCAACTCTGTTCCATCTTTTTTCCTTATTGCTAACCCCCATGTTTTACCTGTTGTTACATCTGAACGTTTTGGGCATCCAGTTAATTTGTAAGTACCTTTTTTTAGATACTGAGGATAAGATTTATGTGATAGATAGAAAGTAGTACTACTTGTAGGTTGTCCTGTTGTTTCAATACTTCCATCTGTATTAACCTTAAATTTCATACTATTTAGTGTTAATGTTTTACCTACTTTACAACTTTTATATGTTAATGGCATAAGGTTTATTGTTTCATTTATTTCAGATACATCAATTCTCGGTCTATAATCTGGTCTAACTACGAAGACTATATCATCTCTTGATGTCGATTTAGTTCTTATACATACATTTTCTGTAGATGTAACATTGTAATATTCAAAATATGTAACCTTACCATTTGCATCACGTTGTATATATTTTTCTTCAGCTACAATTCCAACGTGACTTATATTTTTAAAACGATTTTTTATTTTATATGTTCCATCCGCATTTTTGCCTGCATGACAAGTAATATCCCCTGGCATTACTTCATCTATAGGAACAAGTCTACTATAAAAATACTCTGCTATATCTGCAGCATATCTTACTTTTCCTCTATCATGTGCCCATGGGAATTTACTTATAGGAACTATTGTACTTGCATCAATAGTCTTATTATTCCCTGATGCATTTACAAATGGTGAATTGGCAAAATCTATTCCTAAGAATGCTACTAATACAAGAAATGTAGAACAATCAAATAATATATTTCCAACTGAATTTGTAAGTTTACCTTCAAATATACTCTTTCCAGCTGAATACGCAAATTTTATTTGACCATCAACTCTAGCATCCCAATAACTTCTTGCAGCTTGAACAGCTTGGTTTGCATAGCAACCACTCCAAACTATTTTATCATCTACATCAAAAGAACTGCCTTGTTCAGCAGTCCCATTTACTCCAAATATACTTTTACCTTTTACTATATTTTCTCCTTTTAGATTTATATCTCCTAATATAGTTTGATCACCAGCTAGATATTGTCCTTTACTTATTACCTGATTTTGTGTTGTAGGAGTATAAATTTTAGCAGAAAGTTTAATATCGTCAGATATTCCTGTTATATTTTCTATTCTTTCTTTTAAAGTTGCATATGGGGCCTTTGCTTCTTCAATTTCTTTGTTTACATCAACCCCCTGTGTTGAATCTATATAACATTGCCATATAGCATCATGAATAGCTTTTCTTATATCAATCCCATATACAGCATTTTTTATATTATTCAATAATTTATTTATACTTGGCATCTGTTCGCCTCCTAATTTATACTATTAAGCTTATCCTTTAGTGAGTTATATTCCCCTTTTGCATATATTATTTCTAAATTGGGATTCCCCACATTTGCTCCTTGGATATAACACTCTTTAATAGCTTCTTGTATAGCTTTTAAAACATCTGTTACAAATACTGCAGTTTTAATTTTATCTAGCCAAATTGTTATCATGTAGTTGTACCTCCTTCTAATTTTGTTAGTCTCTCTTTAATGTTTTTAATTTCGTTATTTACTTTATTGAAATTTTCATTTATTGTATTAACAAAATTATTATATGTTGTCTTTTTAACATATCCGGATAAATCGCCTTCCAATGTTTCAACTTTTTTTATATTAGTTGCTACACTCTTATTTATTTTTTCTACTTTTTTAGCTGTATTTTCTACTTCTAATTTTATTTGTTCATAATTAGTTACTTGTTTTTTCGATTCTAGCTGATAATCCTTTATATCAACTACTTTGTCTCCAAATGTAAGACTTGAAGTATGAGGATTATTAATATCTATTGTTTCTTTTACAACTCTTACATAATAATCGACATTAAAAAAAGGAACATCTAACTTGTAAAAGTTCCCCAAAGTAAATGCATCATATTTAAGTCCTAATATACTTAAATCTAATGCGGTTATATTGTTACTAATACTTAATTTCTGTGTTTTTAGAAATTCTATAGCATTTTGCTTTAATGCATCTTTATCTTCTTCATCATCATACTCTAAAATTTTAGTAACATATCCAATTTTTTTTATCAATTCTTCATCTTCAATATAAAGACTATTATTATTTATACTCGCTATAGTTATCCTTTCTTCACTGTCTACTTCTTTTCCCTCGCTATCTGTAGTCTTTAATTTTGCTCCAACTGGCATAACTCTTGAATAACATTGTGTTGGATCTATATCTTCTTCAAATTTTTTTAGATTAACACCTAATTTTATTTCTGTCTCTGTATATTCTCCTATTATATCTTTATAGTCGAAATAATTTATATTTTTTTCAGTTCTTATATTTACCTCTCCACCGTAAGAAGATATTAAATCTTTTATATTTTCTAGAGAATCTTTATAATTTAGTACTATTTTTTCCTCTGTATCTACTTTGAGTGTTATTTCTCCTATATGTATTTTCTTCCAATCTTCTACACATAAATTATGTGTATTTAATAAGGCAGTAATAGCTTCATTTATCGAATTATATTCCCCATAAACTTGTACACTATCTATTAGATATCCCAACTTATCTTCAGCTTTAAAAGTCTTATAAACTTTACCTTCGCTTTCTAATAAATTAGATTGTTTTAAAATCCTTCCTTCAAATACATTCTTATTTGTAAAAGTATTTAACACTCTTATTTGTGTTTTCATTGGATTTAAATAATTATATCCAATATTATCTAGAGGAATATCAAATTCAAAATTACCTACAGCATTTCTTTCTTTATTTATTTTCCCACTTAATAAACGTTTTGATATATCTTTTGCTGTAATATCACCTATTACAATATCATTATTTTCGTGATTTATAATTACCTGATACATTAGATTACCTCTATTTTATATTTAAATTGTATATTCCCATTGCCAATTATGGTTAATTTATTTACACCTGTATTTAACTTAAAATCCGTACTTTCTGTAGTTCCCATTGGAATTAGGTATTTTACATTATTTCTATATATTTCAAAGCTATTATCAGCTATAATTTTAGGAACAACTTCAACTATTGAGTTATTAATTAAACTTATTTCTCTAGCTTCATTTATGATAAACGTTGTTTGTTGTAATATATCTGTTAAAAAGCAAAAATCATCCCATAGCATTTCACCTTCATATTCATTTTTTATTCTAAAAGGATATCCTTCAAAAGTTGCCTTTATAGTTCCATATGTTTTAAGATCTTCAAAGTCAATCTCTATACATTCTGCTAAAAAATGATAGCCTGGTGTTACTTCATCTCTCAATTCCGTTTTTTCATTGCTTGAATATAACCAGTTTTCTACAACGATCCTTATAGCTTCTAAATTATGTTTAAACATTTCATCTACAAAAAATTTATATTCTAATTTTCTTGGTTCAAAAATTTGTGAACCATATAAAAAAGAAAAATCATATATAACGTTTGAGAAAGGTATTTCTTCTGTTACCTTCTTTTTAGCTGGTGTCGAAATATTACGTTCTAGCACTTTTAATCCTAAATCCCAGGAATATTTATTGTTATATTTTATTCCATACATTTAGAGTTGCCACCTTTCTTTTAATTGTAATCTTTCACCACTTAATTTATCTGTTGTATCAGCTATAGTTTTACTTAATTTTACCTTATCAATTTCTATTACTGGATTATTCATACCTGTTGTTTTTATTGCCTCTTTAAAAGATTCTAATAATATATTTCCTAATCTACTATAATCAATCTCTTTAGATTTTGTTGTATTAGATGTTTTAGGGTTAAAATTCGATGTTATACTATTTGCCATTTGTTTTGATTTACTTGATATTGCTTTAATTTTATTATCTAAACCTTGTACAAGACCTTCTCCAGTATATTCTCCAAGTTCCATCATTACTCTTGAAGGCGAATGTATACCAAGTATACCTTTAACCTTTGATGTTATTGCATTAGCTACATTCTTACAGGCATCCTTTACTGCATTAACTTTACTTTTTATCCCATTAATAAGGCCTTGAATTGCATTTTTACCTATATTAACTAAGTTTATACCTTTTATTTTGTTTATTATGCCATCTTTAATACTTTGTGCAACTTGTATAACCCTAGATTTCATGTTATTAAACGTATTTATAAAACCATTCTTTATATTGTTTACTGTGTTTATCACACCACTTTTCAAAGCATTAATAGAATTAATTACACTACTTTTCAAATTATTAAAAGTATTCATCACATTACTTTTTAAATTATTAAAGGCATTTACAACTTGATTTTTTAGTTCTATAGCCTTAGCTTTTACTGTGTCCCAGTTTTTATAAAGTAGCACTCCTGCTGCAACAACTGCTGCTATTACAGCTATAATAGCTATTAATGGTAATGATACTGCTCCTATTCCTACTCCTAGTGCACTTGCAGCAGTCGCAACTGCAGTAAAAATTGGTGCTAAAGTTGTGAGTATTCCAACTAATATTGTTATTACAGATACTATAGCTACAATAGCAGCTGATAATTGGGGATTTGCTTGTATCCATTCCGCTATTTTACCTATTACATTAGCAATAGCTAACATTACTGGTGCAAGGGCCAACTGAATTTGACTTATTGCCTGTGACATTGCAACTGCTGGATCTGAATTTAATGTTTCAACCGAACTATTTAAACCCTCCATATTCTCCTCTGCATTGCCTAAGTTATCACTCATTCCTAATATTGTATCTGTTATATTTTCGCCATTTTCTTCCCATAGTGTTCCAAAAATCTTTGTTCCAAGTTGATTTTGAAGGGTTTTATCATCTACTTCTGATAAAGCTTTTGCTACTTCTTGCATCGCAGTTTTTCCGCCTTCTCCACCTTCTGCAACTGCTTGACCCCACTTTTGTAGTTGTTCCCCTGAAATACCTACTTTTTGGAATAATTTTGCAGTTTCTGCATCTACACCTTGACCAAACTCAGCTAATACAATACGACCTTCTTTAAGTCCATCTAATAAAACATCTATATTCCAAGTTCCTGTCTCTACTCCCGCTGCCATTATCCCTTGGATTTCTTCAGCACTATATCCTGCTCTTTCTAACTGTGAACCATATTCTGTTATTATATCAATTTGGTCTGGTGGGAATCCTATTTTTAGTAAGCTATCTACCATACCTAGAGCTTGTTCATCAGATATATTAAGACAGTCTGCAAGTTCATTAGATTCTTGTATTAATTCGGTAAAATCTACATCTCCATATGCAGCACAAATTGCTGCTGCTCCTTGTACTACTCTAGAATTTGATTCATCTGAAGCATCTGCATTTAATGCCCATTGTCTTCGTATACCTTCTAATGCAGCTTCACTATCTACACCATAGCTTTCTACAATTGCTCCAGCTTCTTTTACTGCTTGCTTACTCTCTTCAGATACTTCCATACTTATATCTATTTTTGTATCTAGGCTAGATGTGTCTAATGCCTGTTCTATAGCTTCTCCTATAGTCCCTACTGCTGCCGCTCCTGCTGCAAGGTCTAATAATTCATTTCCAAGACCTTCAACTCCATCTGCTGCTTCATCTGTTGATTCATCTAGTTGTTGCATATCTTGCCTTACTTGTTGTATATCATTTCCGGAATCAACATCTTGAAGTGAATTTTGTAGATTTTCTAATTCTCTTTCTGTAAATTCAATTTCTCTTCTAAAGGCTCTATATTGTTCCTCTCCTATATCCCCACTAGAAAATTTTTGGTCTACTTGTTCCTGTGCATCTTTAAGTCTCTGTAGCTTTTCTTCAGTATTTTGAATTTGTCTAGCTAATAACTCTTGTTTTTGTGCTAATGCTTCAGTATTACCCGGGTCGAATTTCAAAAGTCGCTCTACATCTCTTAATTCACTTTGTAAATCAATTGATTTTTTATTTACATCCGATAAAGATTCTTGTAAACCAGTTGTATTTCCATCAATTTCTATAGTAATTCCTTTTATCCTACTTTTTGCCATATCCTCACCTCCTTAAAATCTATCAAAGTCAGCTTGTGTAGCTCGTCTAGGACCTTTTGCTTCTGGGTTATTAAATCTTACAAATTCATCTATGTATTCAATTGCCATATAAATTGTCATTGTCTCTAAATCATAGAGTGTTAAACCTGCTTTTTTACATAATAAAAAGAATGATTCAGTTGTAATACCTTCATCATTCTTTTCATTATTACTATTATCTATTTTTTTTTTGAGTTAGGTGAAATACTTCTTAATATAAGATCTTGTAATTCTGTAAATACCTCTGAAATATCAAAATCTTCAAATGTATCATACCATGTCATTGGTTCTGGTATACTTTTATCAGCAGTTTTAGCCAATACCCAAACAACATTGTATAATATTTCAAAATTTATATTTTCTATATCTCTTACAGTTACACTTTTCTTACTTTTTACACTTTTTTTGTTATTTATAGATTTATCTATTTTTAAAATATCTTTAAAAAAGTCTCTATGAAACTGTGCTTTATATCTAAGTGGTGTCGCTCCAGTAGATTTGAACCTAACTTCTTTATTATCTATAACTAATGTCTTTTCCATGTTCTATCTCCCTATGCAGCTTCTTTTTCATATACTTTATTAAACCAAGCATTATAGATTGCATCTGGTGTATTTGTTGTTGTTTTAGTCTTAACTCTCTTATCTCCTTCGCGTGGATTAGCGACAATTGATAATTCGACTGTATTTGGGTCAACACTATTAGTTTTAGTAGCTGATGCAATTGTAGGTCTACTTACTGTACAGTTATATAATAAATGTCTTACTTCTTTTATATCTCCTTCGAATTGGAACATAAGGGCAAATGGGCTTGTTTTAGCATTTGCCACTTCATGCACCACCTTATCCGTATCATCTTCAACTTCTCCTAATATATCCTTTGAGAAACTTATTGGTACATTAGCTACTTTTAATGTTCCTTCATATCCCTGGTTATTATCACTTGAATAATAGACCATATTGTCCGCATAAAATTCGATTAAATCACCTCTAGCATCAAGAGAAATTTCTACACCTCCAGGAATTGCAACTGGTGTTCCATATGTTACTGTACCATTTTCTTCTATTCCTGTAATTTTAGCATAATGAACATTACATAGACCATATGTTATTTTATTATCTGCTTTAGTATTAGTAGTCGACATCTAAAATCACTCCTATCTCATAATTTTTTTTAAATAATTCTTCGGAATCAATATAATATTCTATATTTTCATAAAAAATATTATTATCATCTAAAATTTTTTCTAATTTTCCTTCCAACTCTAAATCTTTTTTATCTGTATATAACTCTATATTTATATTGTCTATTTTCTTATATACTTTATTGTCAGCGCCCATATTATTATCATCATCTACAACATAACATATATATGGTGCTTCTTGAGCTTCTTTAAAATGTGAATATGCAACTGGTATTCCAAGTTGATTTAAAATAGAATTTAATTCTTCTAATTTCATTCTATTTCCTCCCTAATAGCTCTTTCAAAATCTTCAATTGCTTTTTCTTCAACTGGTTTTATATGTACTCTAGGTGCTACTCTACCTCCATTTTTTTTAGCATGTCCATGTTCAAGTAAATGTGTTAATTGATAATCTGTAGCATTATGTACAACTTTAGCTGTTCCTACCTGTTTTACTCTCCAACCTTTTTTATAACTTCCAGTTTCAGATGGTGATGTACTTTTAAGAGTTTTAACTGCTTCCTTTGCAACTTTTTCTTTTGATTTTTCAAGACTTTTTTCTACTTCACTTGAATATTGCTGTAAAGCCCTTGTTATTTCATTGCTTATTCCTCTTATTCTAGTCATCCAATCACCCTTTCACATGTTAACTCTATATCATTTTCATTAATTTTATAAGTTTTTATAACTTTATATTCAACATCGTTATAAATAACAGTGTCCTGATTGTCATATTCAAATAAATATATTATAAAAGCAGCTCCGGGTTTCATACCACTTTGAGCTGCTTGATAAAATTCGGTACGTGAAATGGACTTAACTTCACAAAATACCGTTGTTTTTTCTAATACTTCAATTTGATTTCCAATTTTATCAGATTTATATGTTTTTTTTACTAATTCTATCTCATCAATTCTCATATTATCACCTATACTCTGAACTTAAAGATAATGACTGTTTTAAACATTCAAAACTTTGCATATATCTCTCTGATTTATTTGGATCTGTTTCAATCTGTGCTTTGCAATATATTTTTAATGCTTGAATAATTAAGGGGTCATCTTCTTCAATTACTCTGACCCCAGCTATTTTTAAACTTTTTTTCCCTGCATTTATATAATCTTGAATATCATCATCTAGTGAATCTGTTTTTATTCTAAGTGATAGTTTTACTTTTGCTAACACTCAAACCACCTTCTTAAGCACTTTTCTTTGTTATTGTCACAAGGGAATTCTTATCTACTACTTTACCATCTACTAACATTATCGCTTTTGTAACTTGATCATCTGTATCATTATCTTCATATTTTTTAATTGTCATATTTAAGTTTGTATTTAATATATAGTCTTTCATATTAAATAAAGCTGCCACTATAGTATCTGCAGAAGGTGAAGCTGCATAATTTGACATATAATCATTACATACTACTGTTCTTCCAAGTAACATTCTTTCTATTTTACCATTTAATCCATAATTAACACGGCCTATAGGTTGTCCTGTAGTATCAGTTAATCCTGCATATTCCATAAATGTTTTTTTAGTCATTAACCATACTGCTCCATTTTCATATGCTAATGGTAATGCTGCTTCTGCATCTATTAAGTTTTTATAAGCTGGTGAACCTGTTTTAGCTATATCTACATTTTGTCCTGTAGCTACTGTTTCTGTTAAGATACCTTTTGGTTGTCCTGAACCACTTCCAGTTAAAATTGCTTGTTCTATTGCTTTTACCATTGCTTCTGATACATTTGCTATTAATGTTCTTTCAAATACTGGTAAAGACATAGTATCTACTTCTAATGATACTGATACTGCGCATCTTAATTTATTATAAGTAAATGATATATAAGAAGTTGTTTTCTTTTGTTTATCTGAACCAGCTCCTTCATTTACCCAGCTTGCAGAAGGTTTAGCTGATGATGTCGGTACTTTTACTCCACCTTTATATGCTGTTCTTGTAACAAGTGGTAATATCATACCTGTAGCTTCCATTTTTTCGATTATTTGTTCTAATACTGTTTCTGGTATCATTTCACCGACATCAGATGTTTTTGTATTAGCATCTTGATTCTTTAATTCTGCTGCTATAGGTTCATTATGTAAAACATAATTCATAAATGCTTTTCTATATTCTTTTTTATTTGTGAAATTTTCTTCTACATTATTGTTAGTAGATGCTACTACTTTTGCACCATTTACATTAACTGATTTATTTTGTATATTTGTTATTTTATGGTTATCTTGTAAAGCATTTAAATTAGCTTGTGCTTTCGTAGATTCTTCATAGTCATTATCTAACTTTTCTATTTGTACTTTTATATCATTGAACTCTGATATCTTACCTTCATTTATTAATTTTTGTCCTTTTTCAATTAATTCATTTCTTTGTTTTATATACATTTCTTTATTCATGTATTTTACCTCCTATTTTTAATAAGTTTAATTGAGCTTGCGCTTTTTGTTTCATAAAAAAATCAACCTCATTTTTATTTATAGGTTGACTTTCTTTAATCTTATCTAATAATTCTTGTGGTATAGATGTACAAGAATTATATAATTGTAAATTTTTAAAATTTGTTAAATTAGGTTTGCTGTTATTTTCAAACATAACTTCATCAACTAAACCTAATTCAACTGCTCTCTGTGCATTTAACCAAGTTTCATGGTCCATTAATTCAAGTGCTTGCTCCATACTCATTCCACTTTTGTTTACATATGCATTAGCTATAGTTTCATTTGCATTTCTAAGCACTTCACTCATATGATCCATTACTCTATAATCCCCTTCAACTCGAGAAGTTAATACATTATGTACCATTAACTGTGCTGTCGGTGACATTTTACTATTACCAGCCATAGAAATTACACTTGCTGCACTTGCAGCTAAACCTACAATTTCTATATTTACCTCTCCTGAATAACTTCTAAGTTCTGTATATATTTCACTTGCTGCAAATACATCTCCTCCAGGACTATTTACTTTTAATCTTACTGGCTGACCATTAGCTTCTTTTAACTTCTTTATAACATTTTTAGCACTTGTATAACTCCATCCTATCCAATCATAAATCCATTGGCTGTCATCTGAAATTATATCGCCTTTTATATCTATATCATACATTATTCTTCACCTCCTCCTACAGTAACTGTATCAAGTCTTCTAAGAGGTTTATCTCCACCTTCTACTGGAGGTAAATTAAGTACCTCTCTCCATTCATTTGGGGTCATAGCACCTCTATCCACCATTGCCTGTAACCCTAATTTAGTACTCATAGATGCATACTGGAGATGATTAGCAGCAAATATAATTTTATTGCCAAATCCTCTTTGTTTTCTTGTAAATAATTTTCTTGTGAATTCATTTGATAATTGCATTGCTATAGGTTCTATTTCACTTTCATAGTAAGCATTCCATTCATCTTCAGTAAATTTACTTTGTATTATCTTCTCATTTGTATTAAAAAAGTTATAAATTCTTGTTGTTGTTCTATCAGTTTGACTTGCATTAGGAACATAGTCCTTTGGATCTATTTGTATAGCTTCGCATTTACTATCTACACCTGCAGCTCCTGTTCCATTTTCTACACTTAAAAACTGCTGAACAAATTCATCTGTATTTTTCTTTATATCTTCTGGTCTAAGTGAACCTGTAAATTTTAATAACCATCTGATGATGCTACCATTTTTTATTGCATTTACTATCCCTTGGTCTGTAGTTGTTACAATATTCATTAATGGAATTAATACTTTACTAGAATTTTCTCCAAATATATCATTTTCAGAATAATCCTGACGTATATGAATAATATCTGTGTATGGATAGGTAACAACTTTCCCATTTTTATTATAAAATCTGAGATATAAATTAGCTTCATCATCATATATAGCATCTACACTGGCATAATCTATGCAATATAATTCTATCGGATATCCTTCACTATCTCTTACTATAAGTGCAAATGCATTATTATTAAGTTTAAATTGAGTAATATATTTCTCTAAAAACACTTGTCCACACATATATGGATTAGGTTCTTCCAATAAAAAACGCATATATGGTTCTGGATTAACGGAAAATCCTTCTTTATTATTATTCCTTATATGTTGTGGTATTAATTTACCAACTGCTCTTACTGTAGGTCTTATACAAGCTCTTATAACATCCGACTTATAAAGATTACCATTCCAACTATAAAATCCATTTCCTTTGTCAGAAATCAATTCAAATCTTGTTTTTGAAGGGTTTTTATTTCTAAATCTATCGAATATACCCATTTTCTCACCTCCTATATAACACTTTCATAGGATTCTTTTATTCTTTCATATTGTACATATGCATCTAATAGTGATGCCAATCCATCTATCCTCTTTCTTTGATTAGATGTTTTTATTGGTTGTATATTATCATTTTTATCTACATCTACCGATGTATTTGATAAACACCACTTCAGAATCGGATTATTATTATAGTTTATAATTTTTTTATCCAAATCAGCGCCTAATGCTTTCATTGGTCCAGAAAGTGTTTTTTTACCTTGTATTACTGGTTGCCATGTATCTTTTCCAAAGGTTTCTTTCATTTCTTCTACCCAATAAGTAGCACTCCAACCATCATAGCCTCCACTATAAATATATATATCTAATTCATTTTGCATTTCTAAAAACCACTCTGTTACATACTTATAATGAACTCTATTTCCTGGAGTTGTCCTTAATAACCCTTGGTCTCTCCATATATCATATGGGATTTTATCTTCTTGAACTCTCTGTTCTAAAAGATCCTCTGGTAGAAAGTACATTTGCATTACATATATATGTGCATCTTTAGGGACTTTAAATAATAAGGTTGCACAAGTTAAATCTGTTGTCGCTGATAAATCAGCTCCACCTATTCCATATCTAGGTTTTAACTCTTTTATATCAAATATATCTTTATTATTAAGTTGTTCAAATGTTAACCAAGCTTCTGAACTTGTTTCCCTAATATTAAATTCTTTACAAAGTAAATTTTTAACCAATAAAGGATTTTTCTTTGCTTTTTCGACTTTCTCACTTAAAGTTCTTTTATTTTTTATAGTGCCAAGTCCTGGATTAGCCTTTTGCCACATATTAGGGTCAATCCATTCTTTTCGATTATCCAACTCGTATATAAAAAAAATAGAACGTTCATCTTTATAACCGTCCTCTTCTTCATAACCATTTATAAGCATTTCTGCTTCATCATACTTTTGGTCATATATATCCTCTCTTATTGTTCCAGCTGTAGTTGTAACAAATATAAGAGGTTGTTCTCTTGCTGTTATACCATCTGCTATTATGTCATATAAGGCTTTACCATTTTTCCATTGATGTATTTCGTCCATCAATGCACCATGTACATTAAGTCCATCTAAGCTGTCAGAATCACTTGCCAATGGTTTAAATGTCCCATCATTAAAGTCTGATTCTATTTCTCCTACTTTTGTTTTTAAACGTTTTGAAAGTGCTGGAGATTTTTTAACCATTCTTTTTGATTCTTGCCATATAATTTTAGCTTGGTCCCTTTTTGTAGCTACAGAATATATTTCTGGACCAGGTTCTCCATCTGCAGTTTGTAAATACAATCCAACACATGAGGCTAATAAAGATTTTCCATTCTTTTTACCTATTAATAATTCTGCAAATTGATATTTTCTAATTCCCTCTATATTTACAAATCCAAATATAGTAGCTAACATGGCCTTTTCCCATAACTCTAAGATTACAGGCTTTCCACCCATTTTCCCTTTCGAATGTCTACAGAAATTTTCTATAAACTCAATAGCATGGTTTGCTCTTTTATTGGAGTAAAAAAATTCACCTGGATTCTCCATATCATTAATTACTTTTTTATAAGTCCTATAAAGTTTATCACATACTATAACCTTCTTAGACTTTATTTCTTCCCAATATTCTTTTATTGGATTGTAATCATCTGGATACTTTATCATACATCTTCACGACCATATATAAAGTTATCAAACCCATCATCAACTTCTTTTATAACTTCTTTAGGAAGCAATGCAAGTAATTTATCATTAACAGTTGTATAACGTTGTATCATTGTATTATATGTTTTAACATAAGGACTTTCCCTCAAAATTGTATACTCGCCCTGACACATTTCATCAATAACACCATATTTATTTATACATTCCCTTAATTCATCTAAGGTTATTCTCATAAATGCTGCTTCTTTAATTAATCCTTCTACTGTTTTTTTCTTTTTTTCGTCAACCTCTTTCAAGATCTTGTTAAGTCTACTTACTTCTTTTTTTATCTTGTCATCTTTTGTTAATTCCTTTTTACTCGCCACAAATCTCACTTCCTTTCTTTAAAAAAGTATTTAGGGGGTGGGGGTTATGTGAAAACTCCTTGTATATTTTTTGAAAGTCCTTCCCTCGGTATCCTGTTAGAAAAATTTAAATTTTTTTAAGGGGGGACTATTGGCTCGATGTCTCCAGTTGAAGTAAATCGAA
>ERZ780141.335-NODE-335-length-37489-cov-5.470562_pt1 | contig 37489 bp, 21 predicted proteins | sample MGYA00433080_ERZ780141 | MGnify/ENA primary metagenome ERZ780141 (study PRJEB29588, sample SAMEA2154047) | human gut metagenome | biome: human gut; feature: human-associated habitat; material: faeces | place: Denmark | collected 2008/2010 ... | reverse complement strand
TCTGTGTAAAATTGGGCATTAAATTCCGAAAAAACAAATGTTTTATCAAAAAACAAATGTTTTTTCGGAAATCAGTAATTCGCGGGGGGTGCGAGTGTTATTTAAGCCACTTGACGATGTCTTTCAGTGAGTTTTTCTTACCGTAAAGCATTATGCCAGTGCGGTAGATTTTGGCTGATACGGCAGTGAGCCCAATGGCTGTGCCATAGAGGAGTGCGATGGATAGCAGCATCTGCCAGGCGGGTACGTCGTAGGGCAGGCGCACCATCATCACCATAGGCGATGTAAATGGTATGATTGAGCACCAGAATGCCACGTTGCCGTCGGGGTTTTCCATGCATGCCATCGATGCGTAGAGCGCCACGATGATGATAATCATGATAGGGGTGGTGAACTGCGATGCGTCGCTGGCTTGGTCTACTGCCGAGCCGAAGCCTGCAAAAAGCGATGCGTAGAGCAAAAATCCGCCGATGAAGTAGATCACGAAGAATGTGATGATTTGCACATAGTTGACGTTCATAAGCATTGAGAATATGTCGGTCATCATGTTGTCGTCGCCGAGTTGTGATGCCGCGTCGCTGGCTGCGCCGATGGCTTCAGGCGATGCCATTGCCGAACCAAGCACGCTCATGCCGAAGATGCTGGCTGCTATGCCGAGCAGCAACACCCAGATGGCCACTTGGGTGAGTCCCACAAGCGCCACGCCCACAATCTTGCCGAGCATCAGTTCCAGTGGTTTGCAGCTGCTCACTATCACTTCCACGATGCGGTTGGTCTTTTCTTCGATCACGCTGTTCATAATCATTGCGCCATACATGAGCACGAAGAAATAAGATAGCATCGACAATGCCATGCCGATAATCATGGAGATTTCGGTAGAGGAAATCTCCTCATCGCCGTTGTCGCTCCACTTGATAGAGCGCACGTCTACTTTCACATTGCATTCCTTGAGTATTTTGTCGAGTCCGTCGATGCCGTATGATTTTATCTTGGCGTCGGTGAGTGTCTCATCCATACAGTCTTCTATGTGGCTCTTTAGGTCGAGGCTCACCGAGCTCTCGCTGTAGACGAGCAGCTGCTTGGTTTTCTCTATGTCCTTGGGAATTACCACTATAGCATACAGTTCGTCGCCCTCCTTGTCGTAGATTTGGCGAGGGTTGCCATTGGTGGCTTGGTCGTAGGTCTTGAAGGTGAACGATTCGTTGCTGGTGATGGTGCTGGCATATTTGCCGGTTTCGTCTACAATAGCCACCACTTTCTCCTCGCTGGTGCTATTTATTGTAGCCAGCAGAGCGGGTATGGCACCCAGCAGGATTATAAGGAATGGCATGAGAATGGTCATCACCAAGAATGACTTTTTGGCCACCAGCGACAGGTATTCGCGTTGGATAATCAGGAAAAATCTATTTTTGTTCATTGCGTATGTCCTCCTATATTATGTTATTGTTTGATGCCTGTCACGGTTTCAATGAAGATTTCGTTCATTGTCGGCAGAATTTCCTGAAAACCAGTGAGCGTGTAGTTGGAATTGAGATGATTGATGGCTTCGCGCATGCTTGTGCCGGTTTGCAGGCGTATCACCGACTCGGTGCCGCCATAGCCATTGGGCGTGGTGCTCACTATGTTGTAGAGTGAGTCGTCGGGGGCGATGGCGCCCTCGGCCACAGTCACGCTGATGGTGTTTTTCTTGTAGCGTTGCTTAATCTCTGCCACGTTGCCCTGCAGCACCACCTCGCTGTGGTTGATGAGCGAAATCTCTTGGCAGGTGGCTTCCACCGACTCCATATTGTGGGTGGAGAAAATCACGGTTGCGCCCTCGTTGCGCAGGCGGATGATTTCCTTTTTCAGTATTTCGGCATTCACAGGGTCGAATCCCGAGAATGGTTCGTCGAAAATCAGCAGTTTCGGGCGGTGTATCACGGTGCCGATAAACTGCACCTTCTGGGCCATACCCTTCGATAGTGTTTCAATCTTCTTGTTAGCCCATTCGGTGAGGTCGAAGCGCTCGAGCCAGGTGCGCATTTCGCTGGTGGCTTCGGCTTTACTCATGCCCTTGAGACGGGCGAGATAGATGATGTGGTCGGCAACCTTCATCTTTTTATATAATCCGCGCTCTTCGGGCAGATAGCCTATGTTGCATACGTCGCTTGGTTTGGCTGGTTGCCCGTTAAACAGCAGTTCGCCGCTATCGGGGCGAGTGATCTGAGTGATAATGCGTATCAACGATGTTTTGCCAGCCCCGTTAGGACCAAGCAGCCCGTAGATGGAGCCTTCCTTCACTTTTATGCTCACGTGGTTGAGGGCGGTATGTCCGCTGTATTGCTTCACCACGTCGTTTGCTTCGATAAAATACATAGTATATCGGTTTTGTTTTGATAAGTTCTAAAAAAATTTGCGATTCCTTGCGGCCCAACACCTTGTTTGCAGTAGGGGCGGCTACTGCCGCCTGAAACTGCCGTTGCTTGAAGTTGTCAGTTGCCTGAAGTCAATCGATACAAATTAGACGCAAAAATACCCCAAAAAATCACACACCCCACCATTTTTTCAAAAATTTTTACGACGCGCTCGGTCCTGCCTATAATTTGGTCGTGTGAAATCACGAAAACGAGGAGTATTTACAAATTCTCGTTCAAAATATTGGCAATTGGCTTCTTTGTTGTCGCATCCCCACACGGTATATGGGGTCTTTTGCTTTGTTAAACCCTGATATTTCACGATGCGGTGTCCTGTGCCACACCATGGACATTGTTCGGGGTTTTGGCTTGTTACGTGATTTATTTCTGTAACGAAAGGCGAAGGCGTGTTGTTGCAATAAAGCACAACTGTGTGTGTTTTTGCGCGTGTTATGCCTACGTAAAACACACGACGCTCTTCGGCATACTCAAAGTGCTCAGGATTGCTCAGAACGTAGTCGAGCACAGGGTCGTCGGAGATTAATGAAGGGAATCCGTATAAGCCGCTGTTGCAGTTTATGAGGAACACATAGTCGGCTTCAAGGCCTTTTGATCCGTGTATTGTCATGAATTTTATGCGACGGTTGGCGATGGTGAGCATTACGTTGTCGTTGATGTATTCCATGCCTATTTGTGGCGAAGCCAGTGCGCGCACATCAAACGAATATCGCGAAATGATATATGCTGATTTGCCAGCAGGGATGTTTGGAATCATTCTCTGCAATAGTGATTGCAGGTGGGTATTGTCGTTGTAGCCAACAAAACTTAGCTTTGTTTCTGGTGGGTTTACGGTGCGTGGATGCACGTTCTTCTTGTGTTGTAGCGGATTGTTTTGAATAAATTGAGAAGATTCCTTTATCAGAGGGTCGCCAAATCGGTAGGTGGTTTCGATTTTGCATAGTTCGGTGAATCCGAAGTATTTGGGAAACTCGGAGAATAGCGACAGGTCGCTGCCAGAGAATCGGTAGATCGATTGCCAATCGTCGCCCACGCAATATAGTTTAGTCATTGGAGTGTCGGTTCGCAGTGCTTGCAAAAAGCGGTATCTATCGATGGAGATATCTTGAAACTCATCAATCAGTATGTAGTCATATTTTTTTGTCCACTTGTGCTCGTTGCAGTATTTTGTGGCTTTGATGATTGCGTCGGTGAAGTCCATTTCATCGTTTTGGGCAAGCGCCTGTTGGTAGCCGTCCCAGAGCGGTTTCATAATATTGTCGATGACGAAGATGTCTCTTTTTGAGTTGTGCTGTTGTGCCACATCGCGTATTTCATCCACGCTCTTGCCGTTGGCTTTCACGAGGTTGATAAAACTTTGTGTCATTTGCATCAGTGCGTTTTCCAAGCTCTTGTTGCGCGAAATAATCTTGTTCATCAGGCTGTCGGAGGTTTGCTCATGAATGGGAACGCCAGCTTTTGTCAATAGGTCACGCAGGTGTGTGCGAATATTGCCCCTGTGAAAATCGGCACTTTGAGTGTAGATTAATTGAGTGTGATAAGTATTGTGCGTATTTGCTTTCCATTCTACACCCTCTTTGTAGCGTTGGTTGGCTTCAAACCAACCATCGGGACGACCGTTGCCAAACCATTTTGGCACATTGCCCAGTGCGTCGAGGGCATAGTGCTCAAGATAAAGTTTGCGCTTAGCGCCCGATTTGTCGGTATAGTATATCGTGAAATCGGGGCGATATTGTCGGTATTCTTCGGTGTAAACCTCATGTTCATACGGCTCTTCATACTTAAATGCGATGCCAAGTTCGGTGAGGTAACTGCATATCTTTTTTTCTTCTTCACTTTTGGTGAAGATTGTTTTTCCGTCCTTGTCGGGATACAGGGCAATTACGCCATATTTCTTTCTGTCGCGATAGTAATCTACTGAGTTGAGGTAGGAGTGCTCTTCTTTAACCAGCGATTTGTAGTCAGTGAGATAGTTGAGTATGGCATTTCTGAAAATGGAATTGCTCAATTGGTCATAGAAAACCTTTATGAAAAGGTCGTTGCCGGCAATTGACGGCTTTTTGCCCTCAATGTGCGCAATGATTGTCATTGCGAGTTTGTGGAAGGTCATACACGAAAGCCCCGTTCCTTTCAGTCGGGTGGTGAGTTCGTCAGAAGCCTTGTGAGTGTATGTGATGGTGAGAATGCGCGATGGGTCAACCTTGCGTTGTCTCACGAGGTATAGCAGTTTGCCAATCATCGTAGAAGTCTTACCGCTGCCGGCACTACTTATCACCAGGCAGTTGTCTTCTAATTTCACGATTGATTCTCGCTGTTGGTTGTCGAGAGGGTAATCAAGGATGTTGTCGAAAAACTCGCTTTGTTGCAACATTTCTTTGTTCACGAATTTTTCGTTGTGCTCTTTTCGAATTGTGTCGATGCCTTGAATTGCGTCAAGCAGACGGTCGGCATTTTCAAGTCGCTCCAAAGCATTGTTGTTGTGGAGGAATTCCAACTTTGTGAGGTGGTCTTTTGTTTCGTTGATGAATTTGTCTTTCTCCGATGCGGTGAAGTAGTGCTCTGAATGAAGTAGCACATTGTAGAAGTGGTCGATATACTGCTTATAGCACGGCTTCAGTGATTCCACGGTGTCGCAGATTTTTGCCTCAATCAGTTGGGCTTGTCTTTCCTGCTCTTTTTGTTCTTCGATGGCCCGTAAGGCGTCGTCGCGCCTCTTTTTGATTACAAAAAGCGTGATGGAAATTGCAAGCATTATACCTAATATGATTCCTAAAACGGTCATTGATGCGAAATGCGATAGGTGGCAGGAGTTAATAGAATAAAAATCACTGCTATCGCTTGTCGGTGGGGCGAGGGATGGCAGTGATTTGCTTATTGCGTGGCGAAGATTATTGCTTAATCTTGCGCACCATGATTATCTGTGTAGGGAAGTGGTCGCTATATCCATTGAGGAATGCTCCGCCTGAATAGGTGCGGTGTGGGTATCCCTTATATTTTCCTTCTTTGGTTTGCAGGAATTCCATATTGAGCACTCGGTGGTTGAGGTAGGTGAGATGCTCGCGGTTGCTGCGCAGGAAGTAGTCGTTGATGATGATTTGGTCGAAGAGATTCCAACTGCCGCCGTAAGCCAGCGAACCCACGCCCTTGTCGAGTGTAGCCCACCAAGGGTTGTACAATCCGCCTTGTGGCACGTCCTTGATGTTGCGCTTGGCGCCAAGCACCATGGCGCAGCTCTTGTCGTGAGGGTCGTCGTTGAGGTCGCCCATTATCACGATGCCTTGGTTGGGGTCGTCTTTGAGCAGCGAGTCAACGGTGAGTTTCACGCGTGCGGCAGCCGCCTCGCGCAGAGGGCTTGATTGCTCTTGTCCGCCAAGGCGCGATGGCCAGTGGTTTATGATCACGCTCACTTTTTCGCCTCCGAGCAGACCGGTGACGCACATTTGGTCGCGTGTGCGGAAGTTAGGACGGTCGGGCATAATCAGAGGGGTGTTTACCACGTTGAGCACGCGGAAAAATCGAGGGTTATAGAGCAAACCCACGTCGATGCCGCGGCGGTCAGGCGAATCGTGATGCACGATTTGCAAGTGCCATTTGCGTATTTCCTCTTGCTTCACGAGGTCTTTGAGCACGCTGATGTTTTCGATTTCCGACACACCGAGAATGGCAGGACCATAAGGGGTGGAAGCGGTAGCCATTTGGCTTATGGCATAGGCCAGATTGTGAAGTTTTTTGTAGTATTTCTCAGAGTTCCATTGGCGAGCGCCGTTAGGTGAGAATTCCTTGTCGTAGGTGCCATTGTTGTTGATGGTGTCGAACAAGTTCTCAAGGTTGTAGAATGCCACGCCGAAGGCTTCATAAGAGTTTTCGCTGTCGGTAGCGTTGCTTTTCTTTTGCTCGATGGTAGCCGATGTGAGCAGTAATATCACTGCCGCCAATGCCAATAGTTTCTTCATGTGTGTATACTCTTAAAAAAGTGGTGTTGTTTAAAAAAAATCTTGTTGATGATGTTTATTCTATGTGGAGTAGTTTCTTGAATAGAGCCACGGTCTCGGGTTTACCGGTGTATTTGCCGAGGTCTTCGCTCATTTTGCAAGTGTCGTTGAAGTCGCGCTTCTCGGTGATTTTTATCGCCACGAGCTTTATCACGATGTTCATAGGCGAGAATCCCCAGCCATAGGTGTCGCAGGTGATGTGAGTACCAATGCCGTAGCTGTCGATGCAGCGGTCTTTCACGCGGTCGTGTATGGCGAGAGCGCGGTCGGTGTCGAGCGCGTTGCTGAAGATTATCTGCTTGGTGCGATAGTCCACGCCGAGCTCTTTGTATTTCTGCTGTATCTTCTGCACTTGCTCCAACTCGTCGCCGCTATCGATGCGCAGGCCGGCAAACACGCGGGCGAAATGCTCCGAGAAGTTGTCGGCAAATGCTTTAAATCCGAATGTGTCGTAGAGGAAGATTCCGAGCGAACCGATGTAGGTCTTTTGCCACATGTCCATGGCGATGTTGTTGGCCTCTTGAGGGCCAAACATGCCAGCGATGCCGGCAATCCACTCGTGAGCCATGGTGCCGATAGGGGTCACATCGTGCTTCATGGCGAGGTAAACGTTGCTTGTGCCGACAAATTTGCCGGTGCTCACCTGCTTAGAAGCGTCGATGAATGCTTTCACAGCCACGTCTTCGGCATCGAACGACAGGCGTCGGCGCAAACCAAAGTCGGTCACCACCAATCCGCCCTCAAGCATGCGTGTGGCTTTGCGGTAGGTGAGGTCGTAATATTCCTTCATGTCCACCTTCTGCAGGTTGCCGGTGATGGTGTGGTGCAATTGCGAGATGATGGCAAGTATTTGCACTTCGAGCAGCACCGTTTGATGCCAATATCCCTCGAAGGTGACGTGCAGATGGCCCTCAGCATCTTGGCTGATGTCCACCCAACGAGAGTCGTAGCGGAAACCGCGCAGATAGGTGTAGAACCATGTTGGCAGGTAGTAGCACTTGCGGGTCATAAATTCCTCCTCCTTGCGAGTGAAGCGCAGGTCCTCGAGATATTTCACTTGGCGTCGCACCTCGTCGGCAAAGCCTTTGGGGTAGACGGTGTTGTTGCGATCTACAAATTGATATTTCACCATAGCGCGAGGGAAACAGTTGAGTATGGCGCAGCACATGGTGAGTTTGTATAAATCTGTGTCGGTGAAGTGTGTTATTATCGGTTCCATATTAATGTATATTTACATCAGCAGGTGTAGTTGTTATGTTATCAAAGTTCAAAGATATAAATTTATTTTGACAAAGCCGTATCAATCAGCAAAAAAGCGCCACAATCAGCGTCTAAGCGGTATTATTGTGCTATTTTGATGCTTGCATGAAACGATGTCTGTGCATTGCTATGCTCCTGTGTGAGGCTGAATAATAATCGTAAAAAAATGCTTGAATATACGGATGGATATTGTAAATAAGGCGTTTTTCAGCGATTTGACCGAAATGTGACATTAAAAATAGTGTAGAATTGGAAATAAATGTTTAAATTTGAAGATTGTTGAATAAATGCCATAAAATGCACATTGTTCACAAGTAAACGAGTTAATGCATAATAAATAAACAAAAACAAACTACAACAAGAAATCTTATGAGATTAAAACTGTTTTTGCTGCTATGCCTATTGGTTGCATTGCCTGCGTTGGCACAACGCACTGGTGTGAAGGGTGTAGTGGTGGATGCTAAGACAGGATTGCCGGTTGTGGGAGCCACGGTGATGCTCGACGATCAGGGCATATCAGTGACCAGTGGCCCGAATGGCGATTTTAGCATCTCAGATGCCGTGGCCGGTAACGACCGCCTCTTGGTGTTGAGTTACGGTTACAAAGATTGGTCGCAAGACGTGATTATCACTGCCAATGTGGTGGACAATCTCGGTACTATCAAACTGGCAAATCTTGCCGACGGATTTGGTGAATCAGACGACTTTATCCTGAGTGAATCGCAGATTGAGGACGAGGAGGGCAATAGCCAGTCGATAGCCACACTCAGCGGTGCCTACGACAACGTGTTCTACCAAGCAGCCAGCTACGATTTCAGCCTTATGCGCTTCCGCATACGTGGCTACGATGCTGAGTTCACACAGACTATGATTAATGGCGTGTCGTTTAACGACCCTGCTCGCGGACGCTTCAACTACTCGATGATGGGTGGTATGAACCAAGCGTTTAAGAACAAGAGCATCGGCATGGGCCTCGAAGCCACCAATTATTCGTTTGGCGACGTGGGCGGTGCCAACAACATTGCCACTTATGCCAAGGATTACGCTCCTGGCACACGCGCCAGCGTGGCCTACACCAATGGCAACTACTATCTTCGCGGTATGCTCACTCACGCCACAGGCCTCCGCAAAAACGGTTGGGCCCTCGCTGCAAGTGCAGTGACACGATATAGCCACGAGGGTATCGTGCCTGGTTCGTTCTACAATTCTTGGGGTTACTTCCTTTCTGCTCAAAAGGTGTTTAATCCACAGCACTCATTGTCAATCACTACATTCGGTGCTCCTACCAAGCGTGCTGCCAACACTGCCACCTTCCAGGAAGTATATGAGTTGACCGACAACAACCTCTACAACCCAAACTGGGGTTGGCAAAACGGCGAAAAGCGCAATGCCAAGGTTGTGGAATCGTTCGACCCAACTGCCATCGTGAACTGGATATGGACGCCATCGGCAAACGTCACACTCAACACTGGTGTGGCTGTGCGCAAGTCGTTCTATTCATCTTCGGCTCTCAACTGGTATAACGCTGCCGACCCACGTCCTGACTACTATCGCTACTTGCCTTCATACTACGACGATGAAGACACCAAGGGCGTATATCGCGTGAAGTGGGCGTTCGACCAATCGTTCAGCCAAATCAATTGGAATGGACTCTATCAGACCAACTACCTCAATAATTTGCAAGCCGACAACACAGGCGTTGAAAAGGGGTCTACTTATATCGTTGAAAAGCGCCACAGCAATCAGTTGAACACTATGTTTAACTCGGTGCTCAACGCTCGCCTCAACGACTATCTCACTATGCAGGCTGGTGTGGGCTTGAATTGGTCGAAATCATCTTACTACAAGACAATCAAGGATTTGCTCGGTGGTCGCTATTGGACCGATACCGACCAATTCTCAGAGCGCGACTATCCTAACGACAAGGATATGCTGCAAAACGATATGAACAACCCTAACCGCAGGGTGGGCGTAGGCGACCGTTTCGGTTATGACTACGACGTGAATTCGTTCAGCGCAAATGCTTGGATTCAAAATATGATCAATCTCAACCGTTGGGATATCAACTACGGCTTGACCGTAAGCTACACTCAATATCAACGCGATGGACACATGCGCAATGGTCGTGCACCTCAAAACTCTTATGGCAAGGGCGTGATGCACGAGTTTGACAATGCCGGCATCAAGGCAGGCGTTACATATAAGCTCGACGGCCGCAACAACTTCTCTGGCCACTTCTACTATGGCTCAAAGGCTCCGTTGTTTGACCAAGCTTACGTGTCGCCACGCATCAAGGACGATGCTATTAGCAACCTTCATAGCGCTCGCATCCTCTCTGGCGACTTGAGCTACAATTTCAATTATCGTCGCTTCATGGGTAGCATCACAGGCTACTGGACAAATATGAGCAACATGACTGAGCGCACATCGTTTTACGACGACCAGTTCCGCACATTCATGAACTACGTGCTCACAGGCGTGAAGAAGACCTATAAGGGTGTGGAAGTAGGCGTGGCTTATCGCATCACACCATCGTTCACCGTTATGGGTGCTGCTTCTATCTCACGTCATCAGTATAAGAATCGTGCACAGGGTACTCGCAGCTACGAGAACGGACAAGCTGCCGATACCACCCAGACTGTGTATCTCAAGAATTTCTATGTTGGTGGCACACCACAACAAGCCTACAATATTGGATTTAAGTGGAACGCTCCTGGCATGTGGTTCTTCGAGGTAAACGGCGTGTATATGGCTGACTCTTACGTTAACCTCTCGCCAGTGCGCCACGAGGCAATGCCTAACCTGTATAAGGTGTGCGAAACCGAAGATGCACTAAAGGCTAAGTTGGCTGAAATCACTCGTCAAGAGCGATTAAACAACAACTTCGTGCTCAACTTCAGCATAGGCAAGTTGATTTACCTCAACCGCACCGCTTCGCTCAACCTTAACTTGAATGTTGACAACGTACTTGACAACCGCAACATTCAGACATCGGGTTATCAGCAAGGCCGCTTCGACTACACCAACTACAACACCTCAAAGTATCCTAACAAGTACTACTATGCACAAGGCATACGTGCTTACCTCAATGTGGGTGTGAAATTCTAAACAACTAAAACAACGATAAATAAAACAATCTCTTACATTATAATATAAGAACTATGAGAAATCTAAAGTCATATTTCAGCATGATGATTCTGGCAGGGGCTGCGATTTTCAGCAGCTGCTCTGATGACTTCGACACCCCTCCAATGATTGTGCCGCAAGCAAGCCGCACGGCAAACATCACCATTGCCGACTTTAAGGCAAAATATTGGCAAGACGAAGTCAATTATATCAAGGATGTCAAGGACGACGATGTGATTGCAGGTCGCGTGATCAGTTCCGACGCTACTGGCAATATCTATAAGAGCCTCGTGATACAAGACGCTACTGGCGCTATTGCCGTATCGCTCAATGGCAACAACCTCTCTAACACCTACCGCATCGGTCAGGAAGTGGTAATTAAGATGAAGGATATCTGGGTGGGTAAATACAATTCACTCCAACAAATCGGTTATCCTGAGTTCTACGAGAAGAACCAAGTGTGGGAAGCAACATTCTTGCCATTGGAAACATTTGAAAACCACGCAGAGCTCAACGGTCTGCCTCGTCCAGCCGACATCGACACCATCACTACCACTATCACAGGCCTCTCAACCGACGCTGCTGGCTTGCGCAAGTGGCAAAGCCAATTGGTGCGCTTCAACGACGTGAAGTTTACCGATGCTGATGGCAAGGCTACATTTGTTACTGGTGGCGCTACTACCAACCGCACCATCGAGGATGCTGGCGGCAACACCATCATCGTGCGCACAAGCAACTATGCTTCGTTTAAGGAAGACCTTCTCCCTGTAGGCTATGGCTCAGTAGTGGGTATCTTGAGCTACTACGGCTCAAACGCAAGCAATGGCGCTTGGCAATTGCTCCTGCGTAGCGCCGACGACTGCATCGAGTTCTCTACCGACTTCAGCGGTGTGGAATCACAACCTTGGACTGTAGAAAAGGCTATCTCTATCCAAAACACTGGCCGTGAAGGTTGGGTAGGTGGCTATATTGTGGGTGCTGTGGCTCCAGAAGTCACTGAGGTAAAGAGCAACAAAGATATCGAATGGACTGCTCCTACCACTCTTGGCACCACTTTGGTGATCGGTCCTACACCTGATTGCACCGACTACACTAAGTGTCTTGTAGTGGCATTGCCACAAGGCTCTGACTTCCGCGCTCAAGCCAACTTGGCCGACAATAAGGAAGTGTATAAGACTGAAATTAAGGTTAAGGGTACTATGGCTACCTGCCTTGGCACACACGGTATCACAGGCAACACTGGTTCGACCAACGAATTCCGCCTCACAGTGTCTACTGGCGGTCTCACTGGCATCAAGGAAGGCTTCGACTCTGGTCTGCCTGCTGGATGGCTTAATGTACAAAAGAAGGGTACTAAGGCTTGGTATCAAACCACATTCAACGACAATGGCTATGCTGCAATGACTGGCTTCAAGGGCACTGCTCCTTTCGACTCTTGGCTTATCACTCCAGCAATCAATATGAATAAGGTGGAAAAGAAGGTGCTTAACTTCCGCACTCAAGTGAACGGTTATGGCGCTACTACCACTAAGTTTGGCGTTTATGTGCTCACAAATGCCGACCCAGCTTCTTGTACTCCAGAGCAACTCAACGCTAAGTTGGCTACTGCTCCTGCCACTGGCTACAGCTCATGGGAAAACTCAGGCGACATCGACCTCAGCAAATACACTGGCACAATCTACATAGGCTTCCGCTATGAGGCTACAACTGATGCCAACTTCGCCACTTGGTGCATCGACGACGTTACCCTTGGTGAAGTGAGCGGTGACAACCCTGGCGGTGGCGGCGACAACCCTGACACTCCATCGGTAAGCGGCACATCGGCCGACTTCGAGACATTCAATAAGGGTGTGGCAGTAGGTTATTACGGCACTTACACCACTACACAAGGCTGGACTGCTAAGAATTGCAACATCTTGCAAGGTGGCAATGAAGACAATAACCCTACATTTAAGTTCATCGGCATTAATGCTGAAGGCAAGCCATACTTCGCTGCTTGTATGAACGGTAACACCACAAAGGTGGGTACTATCACATCACCTAAGTTGTCGGGCGGCATTTCTAAGTTGTATTTCCACTATGGATATGCTTACGCTGAAACCAGCGGAATCTCGTTTAAGGTGGAAATCATGAAGGATGGTCAGGCAGTAAAGACTTTCACAATCACAAAATCGGCAAGCGAATGTGCTAAGCTCACTGCTTATGAATACAGTGCAGAAGTGGGCGTGGAAGGCGATTTCCAAATCGTGTTCACCAACCTTTCACCAAGCAAGGCAAGCGACAAAAACAAGGACCGTTACGCCGTTTGGAATGTGTATTGGGATAAGAAATAATGTATAAAAAACGTTAGCACCTAAGTCATTGCTGCGTAAATAAATATTTGCGTGCCGCCCGGAGAAAAATCGAAAATTCTTCGGGCGGCATCGTTTTTTATCATTATTATTCGCAAATACCACCTAAAATGGTGAAAAATAGGCGATTTGTTAAAAATAAAGTTGAATTTTGTTGTTTAATCTAAAAATCTTTTCTACATTTGCCTCACATATACTAACTCAACGAAAAAACGATCTTAAATTATGAGGAAACTATTACTTTCTTTTCTAATGTTCGCTGCAACAGTCGCAATGGCTTGTGCAGCAGAAGTGACATTCGACCTTACATCTGGTTATAAAAATGCTGAGGATGTCACACAAATTATCAAGGATGGCGTTACTTTGGACCTAAGCAATGGTACAAATAAAAGCAATGGCCCAAAGTGGTATAATACAGGAAAAGCATTGCGTTTGTATGCAAGCAATACTATGACTGTCACAGCAACCGGAAACATTGAAAGCGTAACATTCACTTTTGCTGATAAGAGTTACACTATGAATGCTTCTGAAACTGCGCTTGCAAATGTCTCTGTAGGTACATATACTGAAGAAACTACAGCTGGTAAATGGGTAATTGGCACAGCAAAAACTGCAACAATCACTCGTGGCGGTACAAGTGGCCATGCTCGTATCCAAAAAATTGTAGTTGTAACAAAAGCAGCAGATGGTTCATTAGCAGCTCCATCATTCTCAGTTGCTGCTGGTACATACTACGAAAAGCAAACTGTAGCTATCACTAACCCTAACACTACTGGTAAGGTATATTACACAACTGACGACAGCGAACCTACTGCTGCATCTACTGAATATACTGCTCCTGTAGTTATCGAAGAATCGGCTACTCTCAAGGCTATCGTGATCGATGGTGAAAAGAAGAGTGCTGTTACTTCTGCCGAATACACTATCGCTGACCTTCCTGAGGTGGCTGGTATCGCCGACTTCTTGAAGCTCAACAAGGGTGAAAAGGCAAAATTCAAAAATCCTATCGTAGTTGCTGCTACTTATAAGTCTAAGGGTGGTTCGGTTTCTTACTACTGCTCTGACGAAACAGGTGGTATTCAACTTTTCGATGCAACAGGCAAGATTCAAGAATACAAGGCTAAGGACGTGATTCCTGCTGGCTTCGTAGCTGAATACGACCTTTACAATGCCATTCCAGAGGCTATCAATATCACAGGTCTTACTCCTGCTACCGAAACAAAGGATGCTCCATTTGTTGTTACTACAATTGAGGAACTCTCTACCGATATGGTTGGTGCAGTGGTTCAAGTGAAGGGTGCTGAAATCAAGACTACTGATGCAGGCTTCACTATCAGTGACGCAACTGGTACGATCGATGGATACAACAAGTTCTCTATTGATATCGCGGCAGGCAAGAATCTCCTAATCAATGCTGTGCTCAATGTATACAGCGGCAAGATGCAGCTCTATCCTTACGCAATCAGCAACGAAGGTGGTACTGATCAAGCAGGTATTCTTACTGAAAGCAAGGTGGAAGTAGTTCCTGGTAATGGAGAAATCACTGTTTCTGGTTCTGGCGACGTAGATGTATATGATACTGAAGGCCGTCGTGCTACTACAGTGAAGGGCTCAGGCGACTATCCTCCAAAGAAGAAGACTCACGTGATTGAAACCGATCCAGGTGTCTATATCGTGGTTTGCGAAGGCGAAGCCGTTAAGGTGTTGGTTGACTAATTCCCTTGATAATTTAGATAAACAACATATATGAAGGTTGTGGTGCAATGCGCACCGCAACCTTTTTTTGGTGCGCAGGGTGCTTGCCGATGGCTTTTTTGGCGATGCTGGTGAAAAAATATCGGCTGCGTGTGTGCCGATATAGCAAAAAATGCGTAACTTTCCGTGTCGAATTAAACCCAAATCGGTCAGTAGGTCGTAAATGTGAATTATTTTCTACTGCTTGGAGTCTTTCGTTTTTTATAAGGCATCTTTTGTTTGTTTTTAACTCGCAATAGCACGCTATTACTCATTAAAAATCAATCAAAATCTGCACTTCTAAAATTCCGAAACTCTTCCAAGCCCTAATGCCCGAATTGGGTTAAAAATCAATCAAAATCTGCACTTCTAAAATTCCGAAACTTTACCAAGCCCTACTGATCGAATTGGGTTACGCGAGACGGATATTGAAAATTAGATTTATTAACCCAAATAATTTACAGATATGTTTGAAAATCAACCAAAAGGCTTGTGGACGTTAGCCCTTGCCAACACGGGCGAGCGCTTTGGCTACTACACAATGCTGGCGGTCTTTGCCCTGTTTCTTGGAGAGAATTTCGGCTTTGCTGCCGGAACTGCTTCTGAAATCTACACTTGGTTTCTCACTTTAGTTTACTTTTTGCCTCTGTTTGGCGGTATTGCAGCCGAACGTTTTGGCTATAGCAAGATGGTGGTGATAGGCATCGTGGTAATGTTTTTTGGCTACGTGCTGCTCAGTGTGCCATTGGGTGGCGGCACTTTGGCTGTGATTGCTATGGGTGCTGCGTTGCTGCTTGTGAGCGCTGGCACGGGTATGTTTAAGGGCAATCTTCAGGTGATGATTGGCGACCTTTACAACGATCCTCGTTATGCCGACAAGCGCGATTCGGGCTTCTCATTGTTCTATATGCTCATCAATGTTGGCGCGTTGTTTGCCCCTACAGCGGCTATTAAGGCTATGGAGTGGGCGCAAGTGTCGCTGGGCTATTCAAAGGCCGACAGCTATCACTTCGCGTTTGCAGTGGCTTGCATTTCGGTGATTATCTCAATATTGATCTACTACTTCGGCATGCCTACTTTCCGCCAGGTGTTGACCGTTAAGAAGGCGGAGAAGAAGACCGGGGAGAAGGCAGAGGATTTGAACCCTGCAGAAACCAAGGAGCGTATGATTTGCCTTGTGCTGGTGTTCCTTGTGGTGATTTTCTTCTGGATGGCATTCAATCAAAACGGACTTACCCTTACATGGTTTGCCGATGAGTTTACTGCTACCGAGTCAACAGGTGTTCAAAGTATGCTCTTCGACGTCACCAACCTTGTTGCTTGCATCTTCATTGTTTATGGCATCTTTGGCATTGTGCAAAGCACTGCAGCCAAGTCACGCACTATCTATGCGGCTTTGATGGTGGCGGCAATCGCGTTCTTGGGATATAAATATTCCGAGATTCCCGACGTCACATCGCTCAGCGCGCCTATCTTCCAGCAGTTCAACGCTTGCTTCGTGGTGATGCTTACCCCAGTGAGCATTGCGCTCTTTGCATGGCTTGCCAAGAAGGGCAAAGAACCTAAGGCTCCGGTTAAGATTGGCTTGGGTATGCTTGTGGCTGCCGTCGCTTATTTGATTATGACTATCTGGTCGGTTGGTTTGCCATTGTCAAATCACCCACAACACGTGGCAGACGTGACTCCAAACCTGCTTGTTGGCACATATTTGATACTTACTTTTGCTGAATTGTTGCTCTCGCCAATCGGCATTTCGTTTGTTACCAAGGTGGCGCCAGCTAAGTATAGGGGAATGATGATGGGCGGATGGTTTGTGGCCACTGCTCTTGGCAATAAATTGGTGTCAATACCGGGTCACATGTGGGACATGCCTCTACCAGTGGTTTGGGGCACTCTCATGGGCATTTGCTTGATTGCCGCAGGATTTATATTCTCGATACTCAAACGCCTCAATAAGGTGGCTTAAACCCAATTCGGGCATTAGGGCTTGGGAGAATTTCGGAATTTTAGAAGTGCAGATTTTGATTGTTTTTAATGAGTAATAGCGAGCTATTGCGAGTTAAAAACAAGCAAAAGAAGCCTTATAAAAACCGAAAAACTCCAAGCAGTAGAACATAATCTACATATACGCCCTAATGACCGATTTGGCTTAAAATCACTCTGAGAGATAATTATAAAAATAGGGTCGAATCCAGTAAAGGATTCGACCCTATTTGGTTATTACCCATTGGGGGTATTATGCTTTAGAAAGTGAGCATTGCGCCGCCAAGGATGTTGAGTTTTTGTGCGCCTTGACCGTAGAACACATCCCATTGCTTGTTCATCAGGTTGTTGCCTTCAACAAACAGAGTGAGGTTGTCGAGCAATTGATAGCTTGCACCCACTTTTAGGTTCATTGCGTTGTTGAGTTTGATGGTTTCCCAATAGTCGTTGCCGTCAACTACTTGATAGCCATACACGGCACGGTTGCCACGCATCTCATAGCCGAGCGAGATAGCCAGACGGTTGATAGGTGTAATGCGAATATTGGCGTCGACCACGTATTCTGGGCGGTCTTGACCGAGTATGCAGCCCTCGTCTTTCTTTTGAGGAGAATAGGTGAAGCGCACGTTAGCGTCTACGAGCGAGCGGTATTTATAGCCCAATTCAGCGCCTGCTTTCCATCCGCTGATATCGATGGCGCGGTAGAATGTGGTAGATGTCATATCGGCGATTGCGAAGTCAAATCCCTCTACGCTTGGCATTGTAGGAGCAAGTGCGAAGAATGGCAGGCGAGCGTCTTTGCATGAGGCAAATCCACCGAACAGCTTAGCTGAGAAGCCGCCGAAACTGCCTAAGTTAAGACCAGCCACAGCATCCACAGGGGTGTAGGTTGAGCCGTAGCGTGTGCTTGGGTTGACATAGCGGTTGAGGGCTTTCATCTGCCAGATGTGATTGATGGCCTTGCCGCCAGTGACGTCGACAAACAAGCCAGCGCCTGGAGTGAGCACAACGTCGAGTCGCACATTAGGAGCGAAGCGGAATGTGGTGCCGTCGTTGAATGATATGTCGGCGTTGGCACCGATGCGAAGCATAGCGCTTTGGCGATGCATGGTGAGGAATGGCGCGATGCGCACAATGCCGAGGCTATTGTTGGTGGCAGGAGTTGCCTTCCAAGTGTCGAGGTTGAAGATTGGAGCGTCGTTGTAGGTGACGTAGTCAAACTTCACGTTGGCACCAGCGGCAATCTGCTCGTTGATGTCGTATTGACCGCCAAGACCCACCTTTACGCTGGTTTCCTTCACGCCCTTGTAGTCGGTGAATTGCGACTTGTTGAAGCCGCTGTAGTTGAAGCCCAAGTTGATAGCGTATTTAAATCGGCGGTCAACGTCTTTGTTGCTCCAACTGCCGTTTGCACCAAAGTTTGAGAACGATTGGTTGCCGAAGTTGTCGGGCGAATAGGTGATTACTGGAGGAGTGACGTCGGTAGCCGGTGCATTGTTGGTTCCCACCATGCCGAAGTAGTTGAAGGTGTCGAAGTTGGCGTTTACGCTTATCTTCATTGTGCCTTCGTAGAAGCGGCTTGTGAAGTCGGCTCCGATAGTGTTGTCGTTGTATTTCTGCTTATACACGTCGTAGGGCGTAGTATAGATTTTCGAAGAGTTTTTGCCACCCCAAGTGCTGTTGTGTTGCACCCACAGGGCGAGGGTGTTGTTTTTGTCGTCGAGGATGCGATATCCGGCATTGCCCAGGATATTGATCTGTGAGCCGCCGCCAAGGGTGAGGTAGCCGCGACGAGCGTCGAAATTCTTGTTGGTCTGATAGCCGTAGGGCAGCATTGTAGGTATCTTGGCAGGTACGGCAGCAGGCACAGCCCAATCGCTATAATTGAGTTTCGCGTTCATGTCCACCGCATTTTTTTGAACGGCAGGCAGCGTGTTTTGCTTCACCGCCTTGCGTTCTACAGGCACGTAGTCCTTTTCAACGGTGATCTCTTTATTAAGATTTTGTGCGGTGGCACACAAGGTGAATGCACAAGCCGCAGCAATCAATGTATATTGTTTCATAGTTACTGAAATTGCTTAATGGTTGGGTTTACTTTTTCGACGATTTCCATTGACCTAAGCGGTGGTTGATATCGTTGAAGATATCTTGCTCCTTGCCAGGATAGTTGTTCTTGAGGCTCTCGAGGTATTCACAAGCCTCGAAGTCTTTGCCTTGCTTGTGATAAACGTCGGCAAGCAGGATAAATGCCTTGGCGAGCCAGTATTGGTGAGGAGTGCCTTCGTCGATAAATGTGTTGAGGGTCTTTTCGCACGATTTCAGGCTGCCGGCCGAGTATTGCAGGTGTGCAAGGCGGTAGGCTGCTTGAGCGCCCGATTCGTTGCGTACGTCCTTGGCGAGGTGTGCATAGTCGGTCTCGGCTTCCTTGGTGTTGCCAAGGTTTTCGTTAGCCAAGGCGCGATTGAGCATAGCCTCCTTTTCTTCGGCATCGTTGAGGCTGCCGAGGGCGAGGAGTGCAGCAGCGCTGCTCTTCACCTCTTTCCAGTCCTTCAGTTCCACCGATGCGCGCATGATGCCCATGTTGGCGATAATCTTATTGTCGTGCGACGAAGCCTTTTCGGCCAAGTGCTTATATGTGCTCAAAGCTTCGGTGTTTTTGCCTTGACGCATGAGAATGTCGCTCTTGATGGCGAGAGCATCTTCGGCAAACGAAGCGTCGGAAGCGCGCAGAGCCTCGTTGATGTGCGAGAGTGCGCTTTCGTATTTTCCGCCTTGATATTCGTTGCGGGCGATGTAGTAGTGAGCATTTGTCTCGTAGGCGCCATTAGGATAAGCGACGAGATAGCTCTTCATCTTGGTGATGTTGCTCTTCTCAGCCAAAGCCGCTTTTTCCGCAGCGTTGAAGGTGAGTTTTTCCACTTCTTTCACGTCGAGGTGAGGAGCGTTAGGCACGCTGTTGATAAACGAAGCATATTCCTTCAGGTTGCCGTTGTCGGCATAGATGAGCTTGAGGTCTTCGGCAGCCACTGATGCTTCCTCGCTGGTAGGATACTTGGTGATAACTTGCTTGTAGGTGGCTATAGCCTTGTGCTCTTCGCCAACATAACGCTGGTTGATGGCGAGTTGCAGCAGACCCTTGCGCGCCTCGGTGGTGGCAGGGTAGCGGCTCACGAGTTGGTTGTAGGTTTCGGCGGCCGCGTTGTTGTTGCCGTTGAGCGAAAAGGTGTTGGCCTTTTCAAGCAGGGCGCTTGGCGCGAGGCTTGAAGAAGGGAATTGCTTGAGCATATCGTTGATAGCGTCGATCTTGCCGCTGTAGTCCTTTGTCAAGCCCTTCATAATGGCTTTTTGATAGAGGGCATAATCGCCGGCGGCGTTGCGGTCGAGGCTATAAGCAGCGTCGTAGTTTTGTTCGGCTACGGAGTATTGGCGGGTGTAGTATTGGCAGTCGGCAAGGCGGTTGTAGGCGTCGGCGCGAAGCGATGTGCCCAATTGCTTGCTTGTAGCGGCGTATTCAAAGTAAGAGCGAGCCTCGCCATATCTCTTCTGTTGGAAGAGCGAGTAGCCGAGGTTGTAGTGGCCAAGGCCATAATTCTTGTTGCTTGCCGAAGTGGCGTTGATAAATGCTTTCTGATATTTCTGCGCATTAGAGAAGTTGCCAAGGCGATAGTGAGTCTCGCCGAGCCACAAGCGGGTTTCGGCAGCCAGTTTTTGGTCATACTTCTCAAGTGCGAGCGACTGGGTGAGGTAGGTCTTCGCCTTGCTGCTATTGCTGTTTGACAACGCTTGCACACCGAGTTGATAGAGCACATATTGCTTAGCGGCAAGCACCTTAGCCGAAGGATTCTTGATGTGGCTGATGCTGGTGTAAGCCTTGTCGTAGTCGGTGGTGGTGAGGTAGGCGTTGATCAGATATTCCTCCACTTGGGTGGCATATCGAGAATTAGGATATTTGTTGATGAATTGCTCGAATATGTCGATTGATTTGTTGAAAGGAGTTCTGCCGCCCTCGTTTTGAGTCACAGCGTAGTTGTAGAATGCGGTTTCGGTCACATCCTTGTCGTAATCGAGTTGGATAGCCTTTTCAAAAGCCATAGAGGCTTTGTTGAGTTCGTGCATCTGCAAGTAGCTCTGGCCGATGTAGAGGTAGGCGCTTTGCGATAGGGCGTCGCTTTCAGAGGTCATGTTGGCCAATTTGCTCACAGCCTCATCGTAGGCAGCGTTGCGGTATTGAATCACGCCGTAGGCGTATGCGGCCGAGCGCAAGGGTTCGCCCTCCACGCTGTCGAGATATTTCTTGAGATACTTTTCTGCTTCGTCATCGTTGCCGGCTTGATATTCGCATTCGCCGATGATGCGGTGCAGCTCGTTGTTGAAAGCCACGTTGTTGCCATCGGAGAGCAGCGATTTGGCGAGAGTTTCAGCCTTGTCAAATTCCTGCTGGGTGAAGTATATCTGGCATACGTAGTATTGTGCGTTGTAAGCCAATTCGCCGTTGCCCTTCACGCGTTGGAATCCGGTGAGCGCTTTGCCATATTGCTTGTTGGCATAGTCGATATAGGCGTTGTAGAAAGTGCCGGCAGCAGCGTAGCGCTTGGTGCCACTGAGCATGTTGATGTCGATGCGAGCCTGTTGGTATTCGCCGAGGCGCAACAGCGAGAATGCGCGGTGATAGTAGACGTCTTCTTGAGCATCAAGGTCGAGGGCACTGATGCGCACGTTGTCGTACTGGCGTATAGCCTCGCCGTATTTTCCGTTGTAGAAATAATAGTCGCCGATGGTGGCATAGGCACGGTCAACGTTTTTCGCCGAAGGACTTTCGGCGATGTATTTAATAAGAGCGTCGATGCACTCGCGGTTGCCGCGTTCGTATTTGCAGAGCGCGATATAGAAGTCGGCGCAATCAGCCACATCGCCCGTGATAGGCAGAGTTTTCAGATGCGACAGTTGATCGATAGCTCCGGCATAGTTGCGATTGTTGTACATTGCCAATCCTCTTGACAGGTAACCCTCAGGCGTGGTGCTGTTGATTCCCGCTTGTGAGGCTGCTGGGGTGAGCAAACAAAGTCCTAAGAATAGGTTTTTGTATAATTTCATAATTCGTATTGTTAGTTTTTGTGGTTGTTGCCCTGATGAGGTGCATAGCCACAAATGTTTTTTATCACATTATCAGGTTCTGTGTCAATCCCGTAGCGGCTTGATGAGTATGACCCACAAAAGCTATGTCAACACTTCGCCTATATAGTGCAAAGATAGTGCAAACCGAGTGCAATACAAAATGAAATTCGTTTCATTTTTATTGCTGAGGTGCAGCCTATTTTATTTAACGATAGTGCAAACCGAGTGCAATACAAAATGAAAAGTCTTTCAATTTTCTTTGCAGATAGCCTATCACTTGGTGCTGATGAGCGCTGCAATACGGCTGTAGAACGAGCGACTGAAGAGAATGCCGGCACCGAGCAGCGCGATGAAATATGAGTAGTAGATTCCAGCCATGTCAAAACCGAGCGGGAAGCAGAGCAGATACATCGCTGGCACGCCAACAACGAAATACGCCACGAATGCGTATTTCATAATTGGCCTCACGTGGGTGATGCCGCGAAGAGCGTTGGCATAGGCTATCTGTGTGGCATCGCCTATCTGATAGAGCGTGAGGTGCAGCATGTGTGCGGAGACAAGCGCCACCACGGCGGCGTCGCAGGTGAAGATGCCTGCCAACTGGCGTCCGAAGATGATGAATATGGCGCAAGCCAATACGGCGCTGGTGAGTGTGAGCACATACGAGGCATGGGCTATCTGCTTGACGCCGGTGTAGTTGTGCACACCATAGTAGTTTGCCATCTTGATAGATGCTGCGGCACCGATGCTATAGTATATCATAAATCCTATTTGTGCCATGGTGTTGATTACTTGCCATGCTGCCATGGTGTTCTCGCCAAGCCATCCGGCAAACACCGATGAGATGGTGAAAATAGAGGTCTCCATGCCTATTTGTAGCGAGATAGGTAGCGAAGTCACTGAGATGTGGCGTATCTGTTGCCACGAAATGGTACTTTCGAGAATGGCTTTGCGGTATTCGCCGTATCGTGGCGAAGCGATGAGGAAGATGATGTATGCCACGAGCATAAATACGCGCGAGATGAGCGTTGCCACGCCCGCACCGTTAAGTCCCATCTCAGGCGCTCCCCATTTGCCGTAGATGAGCATATAGTTGAGTATGATGTTCATGATGTTGCCCGAAAGCAGGATGTACATCGACACTTTGGTGTCGTTGATGGCATCGGTAAACTGGCGCAGGCCGTTGATGATGCCAAGCGGAATCACCGATGCGAAGATGAGCATAAAGTAGGGGCGAATGGTAGGCAAGAGGTTTTCGGGAAGCCCTATGAGGTGGAGGCAGAAGTAAAGCAATAGCATCGGCAGGCACCACAATAGGGTGTAGAAGAAGTTGGCTATAACGCCGTTGTATACCACTTGACCCACGCTTTTGGTGTCGCCTTTGGCAAATAGTGCGCCCACCAGCGGAGTGAGGCCATAAGAGAAGCCCATGCCGAGCATAATCACAAACACCAGGGCATTGTTGACAAACGATGCCGAGGCGAGTGCTTCGGTGCTATAGTTGCCCACCATGATGGTGTCGGCATAGCCTGTGACGATAAGTCCTAACTGTCCGAGCAGCAATGGCATACCAAGACGCAAGATTGTATAATAGTGATGACGATATTTTTCGATGTAATTCATAAACAGTGTTTGTTTGATTTAATTTTGATTAGAGTGACGTGGTAGCCGCGTGAGTGGGGCTATACGGGGTCTACGTCGTAATAAATGATCATGCTTTTTGCGCGCGAATCCAGATGGATGAGCTGCACATACACTTGGCGCAGAAATTCTTTCACCTTGGGCATGGAGTATCGAGTGTCCATCTTCAGCACAATCTGCTTGATGAAGAGTTGTTGCACACGGGCCACCATAGGTGCTTCCGGACCAAGCACGCGCTTGCCAAACGCCTCGCGCAGCATATTGCTGAATCGCACCGATAGTTCGGTGAGCACATCGTTGTCGCGGTGCTTCATATAGATGTTGATTAGGCGCGTGAATGGCGGATAGTCAAATTTCTGGCGTTGTTCTATCTCGTGGTTGTAAAAGCCCAAGTAGTCGTGCTGTTGCACAAATTTCACCACGGGGTGCTCTGGTTCGCTGGTTTGCATCACCACCATGCCTTGGCTATGCTTTCTGCCGGCTCTGCCCGCCACTTGCTCCATCATGTTGAAGGCTCGCTCGTCGCTGCGGAAGTCGGGGAACGAAATCATGGTGTCGGCGTTGAGGATGCCCACGATGCTCACGCCGTCGAAGTCGAGGCCCTTGGTTACCATCTGAGTACCCACGAGGATGTTTGATTTTCTTGCCGAGAAATCGTTGATAATGCGCTCGTAGCTGCTCTTGCTGCGTGTGGTGTCGAGGTCCATGCGCGCAATTTTGCCTTCAGGAAACACCTTGTCGATGTCGTCCTCTATTCGTTCGGTGCCATAGCCCACCACCTCGATAGCTGGTTGTCCGCACAGCGGGCACACTTCGGGCAGCGAGATTGTGTAGCCGCAATAGTGGCAGGTGAGCGAATTGAGGTGCTTGTGATAGGTGAGTGTGACGTCGCAATTGGTGCATTTTGGCGTCCATGCGCATTCGCGGCAGCGCACCATAGGCGAGTAGCCACGGCGGTTCTGGAAGAGAATCACCTGTTCGTCGCGCTTGAGTGCCTGTCGGCATTGGCTCACCAGTTCGAGCGAGAACATGCCGTTCATCTCGCGCTTTTTTCGTGCCAGTTTGGTGTCGATGATGTGCACCTTAGGCAATTCAAGGCCCTCATATCGGGTGAGCAGCGAAACCAGTCCGAAGCGGCCCGTAGAAGCCTTATAGTAGGTGTCAACAGCCGGGGTTGCCGAGCCATAGAGTGTTCTTGCGCCGTGCATCGAAGCCAGCACAGTGGCAGCATCGCGTCCGCTGTAGCGTGGAGCTGGGTCTTGCTGCTTATAGCTGGTGTCGTGCTCCTCGTCTACAATCACCAGTCCGAGGTGAGAAAACGGCAGGAATATGGCAGAGCGCACGCCAATCACTACCATCGGGTTGGTGCTGCCGAGCAACTGCTTCCAGATGTCTACGCGCTCATTGTCGCTGAATTTGCTGTGGTAGATGAGCAGGCGGTCGCCAAACACCTTTTGCAGCCTTTGGGTGAGCTGAGTGGTGAGGGCAATCTCAGGCACAAGATACAGCGCCTGCTTGCCGTTGGCGAGGGCGTCTTGTATCAGGTGAATGTATATCGAGGTTTTTCCGCTCGAGGTCACACCGTGGAGCAGGGTGATTTTGTGCTCTTTAAACGACAGGTGTATCTCGCGGTAGGCACGCAGTTGCTCATCGGTGAGAGTGGGCGCCTTCTCCACGTGTTTGCCCACGAGGTCAAAGCGGTTGATGGCTTTCTTGTATAGCGAGAATATACCCTTGTCGATGGCAGCGCGAAGCACGGGCTGAGTCACGTCGGCGCGTTTGAGCAACGCCTCCTTGGTCACTTCGGCCGGTTCGCCGTGCTGCATCCATCGCGAGAGGTCGAGATAGGCGAGCAGCAGTGATTCTTGCTTTTTGGCACGCGCCACCTTGTTGAATAGCGAGTGCAGAGCCTCTTCGTCGCCGTGATTGGCGGTGAGAGTGACGCAAGTCTCGGTCTTTGGACGATAGTTGTCCACCACCCGCTCGGCGATGTGTATGGCATCGCGCTCGAGCATACGGCTCACTATAGGCACAATATTCTTGAAACCTGTGGCGCGGCTGATCTCGTCGAGTCGCACACGTCCGCGCTGTGCGGTGAAGTCCATCACCACTCGCTCGCGGTCGTTCAGACGGTCGTCTATGGTTTCCTCATAGTCGGGGTTGATGCTGATGTAGGTTTCGCTTTCCACCTTCAGCCCCGATGGCACAGCCGCCTTATACACCTCGCCGATGGTGCAGAGATAGTAGTCGGCAATCCATTGCCAGAATTCGAGTTGCGACGGGCGTATGATAGGCTGCTCGTCGAGCATCGAGATTATCTCTTTGGTGTCGTAGCCTTGCGGCTTGGTGAAGTGCAAGGCAGTGACGATGGCTGTGTAGGTCTTTTTAGCACCGAACTGCACAAGCACACGGCAACCCACGCGCAGACTCTGTTGCAGAGCCTGCGGCACGCTATAGGTGAATGAGCCTTGCAGGGCAAGCGGCACAATCACATCGGCATACATTGGGCGTAGTTCGGGCATAAAGCGATGTTGTATTCTTATGTTATTTCACCATCGATTGGAATCGCGTAGGTATAGGAGTCTCAAAGCTCATCTCCTTGCGGGTGATAGGGTGCACAAAGCGCAGAGTGAGTGCATGCAGGGCCAAGCGGCCGATAGGGCTGTGAGAAGCGCCATATTTGCGGTCGCCCACGATAGGGTGTCCAAGGTCCTTCATGTGCACGCGAATCTGGTTTTTGCGGCCAGTGTCGAGTTCGAGTTCCACGAGGGTATGTCCGCGTCGGCGGGCAAGTATTTTATATCTGGTCACAGCCAATTGTCCCTTGCTTGGGTCGTCTACCGAATATACCTCAAACTTAGAGTTCTCGGTGAGGTAGCTGCGCACCACGCCCTCGCGGTCGCCCTCGAGTTCGCCTTCGAGCACAGCCACATATTTGCGGTTGAGCACCATATTATTCCAGTTGTGCTGCAGATTATCTTTAGCCAGACGGCTCTTGGCGAGCATCATCAGGCCCGAAGTGTCGCGGTCGAGACGATGCACGATAAACACTTGCGCCTTAGGGTTGTGGGTCTTCACATATTTGCGCATTTCGCTATATACGGTGCCTTCCTTCACCTGTTCGGTGCCCATCGACAGCACACCGTAGCCTTTGTTCACGATGATGATATCGTCGTCTTCATACACCAGCTGTATGCGTTGGTTCTTAAACACGGCGAAAGCGCGGTCGAAATTGATGGCAATCTTGTCGCCGGCATTCACTCCACGGTCGAATTGCGAGCAAGGCATGTCATTGATGGCAAATTGGTTGTGCTTGAGCATCGACTTCACCTTGGTGGGTGTGTGATCGGAGAGTATTTTGCTCACGGCAGAGAGCAGTGTGTCGTGCTCTTGAGCAGTGAAAGTGCGGATATTGTCGGGGCGACGAAAGCGGTGTTCGTCATTTCTGTTTCCTGATTGTCGCATATCGTTAATTTGGTTTGTAGCCACAAAGTTACGGAAAGAAATTTAGAACTTGCTTAAAATTGGCTGAATAAAATGAAAATGCGCCCTATCAAGCCCCGCCGATAGCGCTTTCCGAGAGATGATTAGTCGAAGAGTGACGATTCGGTATGGGTGGCTGATGCAGCGGTGGTGTCGGTTGGTTTTTGCGAGCGAAACACTTGGCTGCGCAGCGATGAGATTTTGGTTTGCAGGCGTTGCACCTCATAGACATCGGCGGCAATCACGTCGCAATAGAGGCGTAGCAGGCGAGCGCGCTTATTCTTAGGGTCGGTGGCGAGGTTGGCGTCGACTTGCTGCACAATCTGCTTCACCTGAGGGGTGAGTTGCTCTATCTCGGCGGCGGCTTCGTTCATTTTCTCTACACGCATACGGGCCATTTCCACGTATCCGCGCTCGGTGTCGAGGGTGTAGTGGCGGTGTCGAATCTTGTAAGAATTGCGCAGATGTGCATATTTCGAGAGGATGTCGATATATGCCTGTGTGTCGCTGAGTGTGATAGTGTCGAAAGTTTCCATGATTGGTGCAGTGTCTTTTTTATTATGGGTTAAAACAGACTCAATTGTCGGTCGAGCAGCTGAAACGACATGCGGTGGTAGGGCGAAGCGCCATGCTCGGCAATGGCTGCGCGGTGAGCCTTGGTGGGGTAGCCCTTGTTGTCGAGCCAGTGATATTGAGGGTATTCCTCGGCGATGCGGCACATGTATTCGTCGCGGTGAGTCTTTGCGAGCACCGAGGCGGCAGCGATGCTCATCATCTTGCCGTCGCCCTTCACAATGGTGGTGTGAGGGATGTCGTGATAAGCCGTGAATCGGTTGCCGTCGATAAGCAATGCCTCAGGGCGGATGGTGAGTTGGTCGATGGCGCGGTGCATAGCCGTGATGGATGCGCGCAGAATGTTTATTTCGTCGATTTCCTCAGGCGACACGAAAGCCACAGCCCACGCCAGAGCCTCACGCTCGATGATTGGGCGTAGCAGGTTGCGTTGTCGCTCGGTGAGTTGCTTCGAGTCGTTGAGCAGGTCGTTGCGGAAGTCGGGAGGCAGTATCACGGCAGCGGCGGTCACTGGTCCAGCCAGACAACCTCTGCCAGCCTCGTCGCATCCGGCTTCGATACGTCCTTCTATGAGATATGGTTGTAGCATAGTGGGAGTTGTGGAGGGGGTAAGTTTATAGTTTACGCTCGATGACGAAATCAAATAGAGCCTTGAATGCGTCGGTTTCGCGGCACTGAGGCAGCGAATCGAGAATCTCAAATGCTTGCTCGCGCAGTTGCATCATGCGGTTTTCGGCATATTGTATGCCGCCATTCTCCACGGTGTAGCGAATGAGCGTGTCGATTTCTTCCGACGAGAGTTGTTGTTTCTCCGATAGCGCCACCATGGCTTCGTGTTGAGGCAGATGGGTCTGCGACAGCACGTGGATGAGCGGCAAGGTGCGCTTGCCCTCGCGCAGGTCGTTGCCCGTAGGCTTGCCTATGGCAGGGTCGTTGAAATAGTCGAATATATCGTCTTTGATTTGGAATGCGAGTCCAAACAATTCGGCAAATCTCACCACGGCGGCGAGGCTTTCGGCAGGCGCATGAGCGGCATAACCGCCCACTTCCACGCAGCTGCAGAATAGGGCAGCCGTTTTGCGTCGGATGGTGTCGTAATACGATTCCTCGGTGATGAAGTTTTTGCGGGTGTTGTCAATCTGGTTGATTTCGCCAAGCGACAGCTCGCGGCCACGCTTTGCCAGCACTTTCACTACTTGTGGTTCGCCCGAAGCCACGCCGCAATTCAGCGCGGTGCTCACGAAGAAGTCGCCCACAAGCACGGCAATGTGGTTGTCCCACACGCGGTTTACGGTAGGGCGTCCGCGTCGCACCGACGATTCGTCGATAACGTCGTCGTGAATCAGCGAGGCGTTGTGCAGCAGTTCCACCGAAGCGGCAGCCATGAGCACGGTGCGCAAATCTCCGCCAAACAATTTGCCGGTAAGTATAGAGAGTATCGGGCGCAGTTGCTTGCCTTTTTTCTTTAGAAAATCGTCTACGATATGTTGCATAAGAGCATTGTCGCTGTGTAGCGATTCTGTAATTATGCAATTAAGTTCAGCAAGTTCGTGTGCTAAATCAGCCCGTATTTTGTCAAAATTTGTCATTCTTCAGATTTGTGATGCAAAAGTAGCAAATAATATTCTTTGTTAGGAATTTTTGACCTTAATATTTCAAAATACCGACAAAAAGGCGTAATTTTAAACCCAAATTGGGTCGGTTGAAACCGACTGTTGAGCCGTAGCTGCTGTGGCGGCAGGCAATGCCCATTGGATGTGCGGCACTCTAATAATGATAAAAACAACGAAAAGATAATATGATAGAACAGAAAAAACTGGTGCTACTCGATGCCTATGCATTGATATTTAGAGCCTACTACGCGCTGATACGCAGTCCGCGCTACACCTCGCAGGGATTAAACACCTCGGCAATGTTTGGATTTGTCAACACGCTTCAGGATTTGCTCAAGCGTGAGGCTCCAAGCCACATTGCCATCTGTTTCGACCCTAAGGGCGGCACGTTTCGTCACGAGATGTATGCCGAATATAAGGCTGGACGAGAAGAGACGCCAGAAGACATACGCCTTGCTGTGCCATACATCAAGCGCATCGCCGAGGCGTATAACATAGCTGTGCTTGAGGTGCCTGGATTTGAGGCCGACGATGTGATAGGCACGCTGTCGCGCTTGGCTTCCGACCGCGGGTTCCTGACTTATATGGTGACTGCCGACAAGGATTTCGGGCAGCTTGTAAACGAGAACGTGAAGATCTACCGCCCTCATTCTGGCGGCGGATATGATATAATGGGCGAAAAAGAGGTGTGCGAGAAGTTTGGCATCGACAGCACCGCGCAGGTGATAGATATGCTTGCGCTGATGGGCGATAAGGCCGACAACATACCCGGTTGCCCTGGTGTGGGCGAAGTGACCGCGGGCAAGCTCATCAAGCAGTTTGGCGACGTGGAGAATATGCTCAATCACACCGATGAAATCAAGGGCGCTTTGCGCAAGAAGGTGGAGGATAATGTTGAGAAAATCAAGTTCTCGAAGGTCCTTGCCACCATTTGTCTTGATGTGCCTATCGACTTCGACGAGCAGCAATTGCGTCGTCGTGCCATCAATGGCGAGGCGCTGCGCGAGGTGTTCAGCGAATTGGAATTCCGCAATTTCGCCACTCGCATCATCGATCAAAACGAAGGCAATGTGGGCATGGATGGCGGTGCGCCAGTGGTGGCTACATCGGCTGTTGCTGTTGCCCAGCCAAAGCCGGCTGCTGCGCCACAAAAAACAAAATCGGCTCAGATGTCGCTCTTTGGCGACGCCGAGGATGATGCCGACGATGTCGCTGCCGTTGAGGCGGTGGCTGCTCCACCCATAGCGGTGCTTCCCGAGAAGCGCGAGTATGCTATTGCCGATAACGCCGAGAAGGTGCAGAATCTGGTAGATAAGGCGCTTGGCTCATCGATGGTGGGCATTGAGATGCTTGCCGATGGCGACGAGGCTATGACCGCCACGCTGGTGGGTATGGCTGTGGCATATAAGCCGGGCGAGGCTTGCTATGTGCCTGCCGCCAACGTTCAGGCGTTGAAGCCTCTGCTTGAGAGCGATGAGGTGACATTGCTGTGCAGCGATGTGAAGCGTGCAATGGTGGTGCTGCGCCGTTGCGGCATCATGCTCTCGGCTCCATACTACGATGTGATGGTGGCTCACTATCTGTTGCAGCCCGAACGTCCTCACGCCCTCGAACGCGTGGCTGAGGAGATGCTCGGCCTTGAATGCACCGGCGAGGACCAATTGCTGGGCGCTAAGGGGCGCAACCGCAAGCGCTTTGCCGATGTGAGCCCTGATGGTATCACTCAATATGCTTGTCACCGCGCCGATGTGGTTCTCGTGCTACGCCGAGTGCTCGACGAGAAGATTGCCGAGGAAGGCATTGTGACACTGCTCACCGATGTGGAATTGCCATTGGTGGAGGTGCTTGCCGACATGGAGTATGCCGGAGCGCGAGTTGATGTGCGTGCCCTCAACGAATATTCGGTGGTGCTCACCGAGCGTATGAATGCCCTCGAAAAGGATTGCTTCGACCTTGCTGGCGAGCAGTTCAACACGGCTTCGCCGATGAAGGTGGGCGAAATCTTGTTTGACAAACTGAAAATCGACGAGAAGGCCAAGAAGACCAAGACCGGTCATTACTCAACCACCGAGGAGGTGCTGATGCGTCTGCGCTACCGCCATCCGCTGGTGGATAAGATATTGGAGTTGCGTGGCATTCGCAAGTTGCTCTCTACCTATGTCAATGCGCTGCCCGAGCTCATCAACCCTAACACTGGGCGAATACACACCACCTACAATCAGACCGTTACCGCCACAGGACGATTGTCGTCGACCAACCCAAACCTGCAAAACATACCGGTGCGCACCGACGAGGGCCGCGAGATACGCAGGGCGTTTATCCCAGCCGACGGCAACGTGTTTTTCTCTGCCGACTATTCGCAGATTGAATTGCGCCTTGTGGCTGACCTTAGCGGTGATGCCACTATGGTGGAATCGTTTAGAAAAGGTCTCGACATCCATGCCATCACGGCATCGAAGATATACCACGAACCGCTTGAGAGCGTTACCCCCGACCAACGCCGCAAGGCTAAGACTGCCAATTTCGGCATTCTCTACGGCATCTCGGCATTTGGCCTTTCAGAGCGATTGCAGATACCCCGCTCGGAGAGCAAGATGCTCATCGACGGTTATTTCGCCAATTTCCCTGGCGTGAGCGACTATATAGAGACAAGCAAGGCCAAGGCGCGCGAGATGGGCTATGTAACCACATTGCTCGGCCGCCGACGCATGCTGCCCGACATCAATTCTCGCAACGCTGTGGTGAGAGGTTTCTCGGAGCGCAATGCCGTGAACGCCCCAATACAAGGTTCGGCCGCCGACATCATCAAGATAGCGATGGTGAAGATTTTCGGCGAATTCAAGAGTCGCGGGTTGATATCAAAGATGATTATGCAGGTGCACGACGAACTCAACTTCGACGTGGTGCCAAACGAGGTAGATCAGGTGCAAGAGATAGTGCTGCGCTGCATGCAAGACGCCTACCATGGCAGAGTGCCACTCACCGCATCGCACGCCGTAGCCACCAACTGGCTCGACGCCCACTAATCCCCGCCGTAAAGGAGTAATATGAATATTATAGAAATAAATTGTTGACGTTTAAGAAATTATCGGTATGAACAAGTTCCTGAAAAATAAGGGAGGGTATCGCAATCTCAGGGTATATCGCTTGAGTGAAATCATCTACGATCTATCGATGATTTTTGCCAAGCAGTATATCAGGGCAGGGAGCCGTACGCGTGACCAAATAGAGCAAGCGGCACGTAGCGGCAAACAAAACATAGCAGAGGGTAGCGTGGCATCGACCACATCGAGCGAAACCGAAATCAAGCTTACCAACGTGGCAAAAGCATCGTTGGAGGAACTGCTGCTTGACTATGAGGACTACCTCCGACAGAACAATTTGCCACAATGGGACAAGAATCACCCTCGTACTATCCGATTGCGAGAGTATCTTAAAAGTGGCGATTTCCTAAACGCCCCCACAAAATATGCTTTGGCAATGAATGCCGAGGAATTTTGCAATCTGTGCATAACGCTCATCAATCAAGCCACTTATATGCTTCGTCGCTTGCTTGAAAGCCAGCAAGACCAATTCCTGCAACATGGCGGCATCCGCGAGCAAATGTATGCAGCCCGCACACAATACCGCACCCGCCAAAACATAAATCCCGCTGCCGGAAAATCCGACAAGTAGGATAAGGCTGACCCGTCAGACAGGTCGGACTTGTCGGATTAGCCCTACTTGTAGGGCGTGTTGTTGCAAAAAAGGGAGGTTTTTGGTGGTTATGAACTGAGTATGTGGAAATTTCTTCGTAAATTTGTAAGTTTTTAAGCGAGTAGCGATTGTTTGCTCGCACTGAAAGTGAAAATAACTAACATAACACTTTATGAATGTATCATATAAATGGTTGAAACGTTACCTCGATTTCGACCTTGAGCCAGAGGAAGTATCGGCTGCGCTTACTTCTCTTGGATTGGAAACAGATTGCGTAGAAAAAGTAGAAACAATAAAGGGCGGCTTGGCTGGTCTGGTTGTGGGCAAAGTGCTCACTTGTGTGGAACACCCAGATAGCGACCACCTGCATATCACCACCGTAGACCTCGGTGACGGTGTGCCTACACAGATAGTGTGCGGCGCTCCAAACGTGGCTGCCGGTCAGAAGGTGATTGTTGCCACTGTGGGCACAAAGCTCTATGATGGCGACAAGGAATTTGCGATAAAGAAATCAAAAATCCGTGGCGTGGAATCGTTTGGTATGATTTGCGCTGAAGATGAAATCGGTGTTGGCGGCAGTCACGACGGCATCATTGTGTTGCCAGAGGATGTGAAGGTAGGCATGCCAGCCCGTGAATATTATGGTATAGAAGACGACTATGTGATTGAGGTGGACCTCACACCTAACCGTGTGGACGGTGCTTCGCACTATGGTGTGGCTCGCGACTTGGCTGCTTGGCTCAAGCAGAACGGTAAGCCGTGCAAGTTGACTTTGCCAAGCGTAGACGGCTATAAGATGGACCGCGAAGATGGCGCTGTGGCTGTGACAGTGGAAAACACTGAGGCTTGCCCTCGCTATAGCGGTGTCACCATCCGTGGCGTGAAGGTGGGTGAGAGCCCTAAGTGGTTGAAGGACCTGCTTAGCACTATCGGTCAACGCCCAATCAACAATATCGTTGACGTGACCAACTTCATTCTTTTCGGTCTCAACCAACCACTCCACAGCTTCGACCTTGCAAAGGTGAAGGGCGAGAAGGTAGTGGTGAAGACTTGCGCTGAAGGCACTAAGTTTGTCACTCTCGACGGTGTGGAACGCACACTCACCGAGCGCGACCTGATGATATGCAATGCCGAAGAGCCAATGTGCATTGGCGGTGTGTTTGGCGGTTTGGATAGCGGTGTCTCCGACACTACTACCGACATCTTCTTGGAATCGGCTTATTTCCATCCAACATGGATCAGAAAGTCGGCTCGCCGATTTGGCTTGAACACCGATGCATCGTTCAGATTTGAACGTGGCATAGATCCAAATACCACCGTATTCAACCTCAAGGTGGCAGCAATGCTCATCAAGGAAGTGGCTGGCGGTGAAATCTGCGGCGACATCGTAGACATCAAGAGCCAGGAATTCCCAGAATTTCCTGTTGAACTCCGTTATGACTATGTGAATGGCCTTATCGGTAAGGAAATCGGTAAAGACACCATCAAGAGCATCCTCGCAAGCCTCGAAATGAAGATTGTGAGCGAAACTGATGAATGCCTCAACATATTGGTGCCAACCTATCGCGTGGATGTGCAACGCCCATGCGACGTGGTTGAGGACATCTTGCGTGTGTATGGCTACAACAACGTGGAATTTACTGATGCTGTTCGTAGCAACCTCTCTTCGAAGTCGGCTACCGATTTCAAAAACGATATGCAAGAACTCATCTCGCAACAGCTCACAGCAATGGGCTTCTACGAGATTATGAATAACTCGCTCACAGCCGTGTCGTATTACGCCGACGGTGAGACTTATCCAGAGGCAAGCGCCGTGCGCTTGATGAACCCATTGAGCAACGACCTCATGCTCATGCGTCAAACAATGCTTTATGGCGGCTTGGAGAGCATCGCTCACAACGTGAATCGCCGTAGCAGCAACCTGAAGATGTATGAGTTTGGCAATTGCTACCACTACGATGCTTCGGCCGACAGCAGCGAGCGCGTGCTTGCTAAGTTCAGCGAAAACACCGAGTTGGGTATCTGGATCACTGGTAAGAACCACGATGGCAACTGGGCCGAAGCTCCACGCGACGTGACAGTGTTTGACCTCAAGAAGATTGTTGAAGACATCTTCACACGCCTTGGCATCTTGAGCAAGGAATTGGTGGCTAAGCAAATCACCAACGACGTGTATGCTCCAGCATTGCAATACGAAAACCGTGGCGGCAAGCTTATCGCCGAAATGGGTGTGGTGGCTGCTAAGCAACTCAAGAAACTCGACATTCATCAACCAGTATACTTCGCACACATCAATTGGGACGCATTGATGAAGATGTGCGGCAAGAAGAGCGTTACCTTCACCGACCTGCCAAAGACTCAGCCAGTGAAACGCGACCTTGCATTGCTCATCGACAAGTCGGTGACATTCGACGATGTGAAGCGCGTGGTGACACAGAGCGAAAAGCGCTTGCTGCGCAGCGTGACACTCTTCGACGTGTATGAGGGCAAAAACCTTGAGGCTGGCAAGAAGTCGTATGCAATCAGCATCACGCTGCAAGACGACCAAAACACCCTTCAAGACAAGCAGATAGATGCTGCGATGAATAAGGTGATTGCAAATCTCGAAAAGCAATTGGGCGCTAAACTGCGCTAAACAATATGAGTGACTGCCTGGGACATCAACGTTATGCTCCAGGCAATCATATTTTCAGTCAAGAAGAAACAAAAAACAACAAGTAAGAAACAAATAAAATAATTCATTTTTATGGGAAGAGCGTTTGAATATCGCAAAGCGCGCATCATGGCGCGTAACAGCAAGAACAGTAAAGCATTTTCTAAGTTCAGCAAGGAAATCACTATGTGCGTAAAGGCAAGTGGTGGTGACCCAGATACTAACAGCCGCCTCCGTACACTCATCGCTTCTGCTAAGTCGGCAGGTATGCCAAAGGATACCATCGACCGTGCCATCAAGAAGGCAACCGATAAGGACACCAGCGACTACAAGGAAATCGTATATGAAGGATACGGCCCATTTGGTGTAGCAATCTTAGTGGAAGCTGCAACCGACAACAACACTCGCACCGTGGCTAACGTGCGCAGCTACTTCAACAAGTTTGGCGGCACACTCGGCACACAGGGTTCGCTCTCATTCGTGTTCACACGCAAGGCTGTGTTCACTGTTGAGGCTAAGGAAGGCGTTGATATGGACGAACTCGAACTCGAACTCATCGACTTCGGTGTAGACGAATTGTTCCACGACGAGGAAGAAAACTCTATCGTGGCTCAAGGCGATCCTGAATGCTACGCTCAATTGCAACAATACTTCGAAGAAAACGGCTTCGAAATCAAGAGCGCTGAATTTATCCGCGTTGCTAACGACTACAAGGAAGTGACTGAAGAACAACGTGAAACTCTCAACAAGCTTCTCGATAAGTTTGATGAAGATGAAGACGTGACTGCAGTATATCACAACATCAAGGAAGACGGCGAAGAATAATAGTCTGCGCCCCCTACCTTTGATGAGAACTATACATCCTGCAAGGCAACAAGCGCCATGCGGGATTTTTTTCGCCCTGTGGAAACCAGTTTCACGCCGAATTAGCGCTTGTGAGATGCGTGTGGGATAAGTAACCCCACTCACTCATCAGAAGCCCGTATAAGCGCAAAAAACGCCCCGAGAGACGCTATCTCCCGGGGCGTGGTATTTTGTTGGTCGACGGCTATTAGTCGATCATATCGAAGCCAGTGTACTTCTGTAAGCACTTAGGCACGCGGATGCCTTCTTCGCATTGGTTGTCTTCGAGCAGAGCAGCCAAGATGCGTGGCAATGCAAGCGCCGAACCGTTGAGAGTGTGGCAGAGGTGAGTCTTTTTGTCGGCACCACGATAGCGGCATTTCAAGCGGTTGGCTTGATATGTGTCGAAGTTTGACACAGAGCTTACTTCGAGCCAGCGGTGTTGAGCCTCGCTATACACCTCAAAGTCGTAGCAAATCGACGAAGTGAAGCTCATGTCGCCGCCGCACAAACGAAGGATACGGTAAGGCAATTCGAGCTTTTGGAGCAAGCCTTCTACGTGGGCAAGCATTTCCTTGTGCGACTCGTCGCTATGCTCAGGAGTGTCGATGCGAACGATTTCAATCTTAGAGAATTCGTGCAGACGGTTAAGACCACGCACATCCTTGCCATAGCTGCCGGCTTCGCGGCGGAAGCATTCGGTGTAAGCACAGTTCTTGATAGGCAACTGCTTCTCATCGAGGATCACATCGCGGTAGATGTTTGTCACAGGCACTTCGGCTGTAGGGATGAGGTAGAGGTTGTCGAGATCGCAGTGATACATTTGGCCTTCCTTGTCAGGCAATTGACCAGTGCCGTAGCCCGAAGCCTCGTTTACTACAGTAGGAGGCATAATCTCGGTGTAGCCAGCCGCGCAAGCCTCGTCGAGGAAGAATTGTATGAGGGCGCGTTGCATGCGAGCGCCCTTGCCAATGTAGACAGGGAAACCGGCGCCGGTGATTTTCACACCGAGGTC
>ERZ780141.334-NODE-334-length-37566-cov-8.982192_pt1 | contig 37566 bp, 35 predicted proteins | sample MGYA00433080_ERZ780141 | MGnify/ENA primary metagenome ERZ780141 (study PRJEB29588, sample SAMEA2154047) | human gut metagenome | biome: human gut; feature: human-associated habitat; material: faeces | place: Denmark | collected 2008/2010 ... | reverse complement strand
TGACTAATTTATAGGTAAATACAAAATAAGCGTTCAAAACCTGTCAAAGTCAGGAGAAATCGTGGCTATCTTTTTACCACAATTCGGCCATTAAGGCTGTAGATGCGAAATTTTTTCCACTGCTTAAACCCAATTCGGTCATTAGGGCTTGGTAAGATTTCGGAGTTTAAGAAGTGCAGATTTTTACAATCTCCGACAAAGCGTACATAACAAAATCGAAAAAGCACCTCCTGGCATTTCGCCAAGAGGTGCTTTTTATATTGACTTAATGTAATCTACTATTAATGATTACTTGTTGAGAGCGTCTGGATCTTGACCCCATTGTTGTACTGCCAAACGGCGGTAGTTGTTGTAACGCCATTGTGCATTTTCCTTAGCAGCAGCAAACAATTCTTCTGCTTCAGCAGGATATTGCTTCATTACTGATGCATAACGAACTTCACCCTTCAAGAATGGAATGAAATCATCCCAGTTTGGAGCCTTGCTATCAAGAGTGAATGGGTTCTTACCTTCTTTTTCAAGTTCTGGGTTGTAACGCCACAAGTGCCAGTAACCACATGCTACAGCCTTAGCCTCTTCGGCTTGTGATTTACCCATACCTGCCTTCAAACCATGGTTGATACATGGAGCATAAGCAATGATGATAGATGGTCCATCGTATGCTTCAGCCTCGCGGATTGCCTTCAATGTTTGAGCATTGTCAGCACCCATTGCGATTTGTGCGCAATATACATAACCATAAGTTGAAGCAATCAAACCGAGGTCTTTCTTGCGGATTCTCTTACCAGAAGCAGCAAACTTAGCGATAGCACCAAGAGGTGTAGCCTTAGATGCCTGACCACCAGTGTTAGAGTAAACCTCAGTGTCAAGTACGAGGATATTGATGTTCTTACCAGAAGCCAAAACGTGGTCAAGACCACCGAAGCCGATATCGTAAGAAGCACCGTCACCACCGATAATCCATTGAGAACGCTTAGCGAGGAATCCGCTAAGTTCCTTAACTTGCTTGCAAGCTTCGTTTTCGCAACCATCAAGCAATGGAATAATCTTATCAGCTACTTCGCGACTCTTTTCGCCATCTTCCTTGCATTCAAGCCACTCGCCATAGAGAGCCTTCAATTCAGGAGAAGTGCAGTCGCATTCCTTAGCCTCTTCTACAACTTCAACAAGGCGTTCGCGCATCTTTTCGTTTGCGATTGACATACCCATACCAAATTCGCAGAAGTCTTCAAACAATGAGTTTGCCCATGCTGGACCTTGTCCCTTTGGATTTGTAGTATATGGAGTTGATGGAGCAGATGCTGAGTAGATTGAGCTACAACCTGTAGCATTAGCCACCATCTGACGATCACCGAACAGTTGTGTGAGCAACTTAACGTATGGAGTTTCACCACAGCCAGAGCATGCGCCAGAGAATTCAAATAATGGAGTTGCAAATTGAGTGTTCTTCACATTTGCCTTTACATCTACCAAGTTTTGCTTTGAAGTAACGTTGTCGATGCAATAATCCCACTTAACTTGTGCGTCAAGTTCAGCCTGAAGTGGCTTCATTACCAAAGCCTTTTCGCCCTTCTTGCCTGGACATACGTCCACACAGTTGCCACAACCAAGACAGTCAAGTTCATCCACAACTTGTGCGAAGTGCATACCGGTGAATGTCTTACCGATTGCTGGGATAGTTTCACCTTCAGCAAATGGAGAACCTGCCAATTCAGCATCAGTCAAAACGAATGGACGGATAGCAGCGTGAGGACAAACGTAAGCACACTTGTTACATTGGATACATGTATCAGGATTCCATTCAGGAACGAATGCCGATACACCACGCTTTTCATATTTAGCAGTGCCTTGTGGCAAGATACCATCTTCTCTGCCCTTGAATACTGATACTGGAAGAAGGTCGCCATCTTGTGCATTCACTGGACGAGCAATATTATTTACATATTCTGGAGCATCGCTTTCAACAACTGCTTCTACCTCAAGATTTGACCATGCTGGATCTACTGCCAATGTCTTGTATTCACCGCCGCGATCTACTGCTGCATAGTTCTTGTTGACTACATCTTCACCCTTCTTGCCGTAAGACTTAACGATGAACTTCTTCATTTGTTCGATTGCCAAATCTTCAGGAATTACACCTGTGATACGGAAGAATGCTGATTGAAGAATAGTATTGGTGCGATTACCAAGACCGATTTCTTGAGCAATCTTTGTAGCGTTGATATAATATACTGTGATATCGTTGTCAGCGAAATACTTCTTAACCTTGTTAGGAAGATTCTTAACCAATTCTTCACCTTCCCAAATTGTGTTCAACAAGAAGCTACCTCCCTTTTGCAAACCGCGTGTCACATCATACATATTTAAATATGCTTGAACGTGGCAAGCCACAAAGTTTGGAGTGTTCACCAAGTATGTTGAGTGGATTGGAGTGTCACCAAAACGCAAGTGAGAGCAAGTGAAACCACCCGACTTCTTAGAGTCGTATGCAAAGTAAGCTTGGCAATACTTGTTGGTGTTGTCACCGATAATCTTCACTGAGTTCTTGTTTGCACCTACAGTACCGTCAGCACCAAGGCCATAGAACTTTGCTTGGAACATACCTTCGCCACCTACAGCGATTTCTTCCTTCAATGGAAGGTTAGTGAAAGTCACGTCATCGTTGATACCAACTGTGAAGTGATCTTTTGGTTTTGGCAATGCAAGGTTTTCGTAAACCGACATAATAAGCGCAGGAGTAGTATCCTTAGAAGCCAAACCGAAGCGGCCACCAACGATAAGAGGTGCATTTTCTGCGCCGTAGAATGCGCTCTTAACATCAAGATACAATGGTTCTGCAATTGCGCCAGGTTCCTTAGTACGGTCGAGAACTGCAATACGCTTTGCAGTAGCAGGAATTACCGAAAGGAAGTGCTTAACAGAGAATGGACGATACAAGTGAACGGCTACCATACCTACCTTTTCACCCTTCTCGGTCAGATAGTCGATAGTTTCACGAATTGCTTCTGTACCAGAACCCATAGCGATGATTACACGGTCAGCATCTTCTGCACCATAGTAATCAAACAAACCATACTTACGACCAGTGATTTCTGAAATCTTATCCATATAGTATTCTACGATCTCAGGAACTGCATCATAGTATTTATTGCAAGCTTCGCGGTGTTGGAAGAACACGTCGCCATTTTCTGCAGTACCACGAGTAGTAGGAGTTTCTGGATTCAAAGCATTTTTGCGGAATTCAGACAAGGCTTCTTGGTCAACAAGTGGAGCCAAATCTTCCATATCGATAGACTCAATCTTCTGAATTTCGTGTGATGTACGGAAACCATCAAAGAAGTTCATAAAAGGAACGCGCGACTTGATGGTTGCAAGGTGTGCAACAGCCGACAAATCCATTACTTCTTGTACTGAACCTTCGCAAAGCATTGCGAAACCAGTCTGACGGCAAGACATCACGTCTTGGTGATCGCCAAAGATGCTCAACGCATGTGAAGCGATTGTACGAGCTGAGACGTGGAACACACATGGCAACAACTCGCCGGCAATCTTATACATGTTTGGAATCATCAACAACAGACCTTGAGATGCTGTATAAGTTGTGGTCAAAGCACCTGCTTGAAGTGAGCCGTGCAATGCTCCTACTGCACCACCTTCAGATTGCATTTCTTGAACCAAAACTTTTTCTCCGAACATGTTCTTGCGTCCGGCTGCTGACCATTCGTCCACATGTTCTGCCATTGTAGACGATGGAGTGATTGGGTAAATAGCAGCAACTTCAGTAAACATATAACTGATATGCGCAGCTGCCTCATTACCATCACAGGTTAAGAATTTTTTTTCTTTAGCCATAGTATATAATTAAAAAATTCGAGTTACTCAGATTTTATATCTAACCTTTACTTGAGGATTTTTACCACATTAATTCTTTCATTTTTCAATCCACAATGAGCTAAGTTACATCTCCACCCAAAGCGTATTCGTAAAATCCCGTTGATTTAGAGTGCAAAGTTAACCATTTTTTAAAAAATATCAAATACCCACATACTCACTATTTTATTCAATATTCATTTTTTTATCGAAGTGTAACATTTCAAGCCCATATTTTTTTACAACAATCATTTATTTCATATCTTTGCATACAATATATTTTATCATTCTAACGAAAAACGACGATGAAAAAGTTACTATTATTATTTGCCGCATCGGTCTCTTTGGCTCTCTCTTCGTGCGGCGGCAGCACAAAAGTGGCTACTTCCAATGAAGCAAACGTCGACAGCCTTGCGACTGCGTTTGAAGACGGAATCAACGGAGCTCAAGACTCTGCAACTATTGTTGACCTTATTGGCAAAGCCAACGATAATCTTAAAAAACTTGAAGCTAATGGCGATACTGCCGCAGCAAAAGCCTATAAATGGAAGTTGCAGGAACTTATCGAAAAAAATAAGGATAAATTCCAAAATATGGACATAACTTCTGCTATAAGCGAAATCGCTAACGTAGAAAACCTTTCTAAACAAGTTGTCGATGCCGCTAAGGCTGATGCAAAAACTGCAAATACCGAAGCCGAAGAAAAGACTAAGGCCGCAGTTAAAAATAGTGAGGAGGCAAAAGATCTTAAGGGCAAAACAGAAGAGACCCTAAAGAAAGCCGAAGAAACAAAGAAAGCAGTCGACGACGTAAAAGCCGCCGCACAAAACGCTAAAGAAGTTCTCAACAACTTGAAAAAGAATTAATTCTCACCCACGACACCAATACAACAAACCCGGTGTGGCTTAAATATTTCAAGCACATCGGGCTTTGTTCTAAATACACATCCCAACAAACAAGCATATGAAAGAATCAGAAATACTTGCAAACATCCAGTCTAAATTATCAATCACACAACTCAACGAAATGCAAAATGCAATGCTGAAGCATTCCGCCGAAGCCAACGACATCACCCTGCTCTCGCCTACCGGTTCGGGAAAGACTCTTGCTTTTCTGATTCCATTGCTTAAGCATCTCAAACCAGCAAACAACAAAGTGCAAGCTGTGGTGATTGCGCCATCGCGCGAGCTTGTTTTGCAGATTTCCGACATCACCAAGGCAATTGCATCAAATCACAAGGTGACCTGCTGCTATGGCGGACACAACGTAGCAGACGAAAAGCAATCTCTGTCAGTAACGCCATCTGTAATCATCAGCACTCCAGGACGCCTACTCGACCACCTACAACGTGGCAACGTCGACCTACACCCCACTACATTCCTTGTGCTGGACGAATTCGACAAATCGCTCGAGCTTGGTTTCCACGACGAAATGAAGAAAATCATCAACAAGATGCCAAATGTGTGCCGTCACATCCTCACATCTGCCACCATGATTAAGGAATACCCCGATTTTCTTAAATTAAAGAAACACATTCTTGTAAACTTCCTGTTCAAGAGCGAAGAAACCCGCTCCCGCATGAAAGTGTGGCGAGCAGAATCCGACTCAAAAGACAAACTTGAAGCCCTCCGCAATCTGCTTCTCGATCTTGACGACAAACGCATCATAGTATTCGCCAACTACCGCGAATCGGTGGAGCGAATCTACACATATTTAAAGTCGATGAATATTTTCGCTGGCATATATCACGGCGCACTCGAGCAGATCGATCGAGAAAAAGCCATCACAATGTTTAACAACGGCAGCTACAATATTCTTATCACCACCGACCTTGGTTCTCGAGGCTTAGACATCGAAAAAGTTGGTTACATCATCCACTATCATCTTCCAAGCACAAAGGAGGCTTACATACATCGCAACGGCCGCACAGCTCGCGTTGATGAGAATGGAGAAATCTTTGTTATCACCTCGCCTAACGAAGAATTGCCCGAGTACGTCGAAACCGACGAAACATTCAAAATGCCAGAAACAGCAAAACGAAATGCCATTATCCCAGCTTTCCGTTCGCTTCACTTCTTGGCTGGCAAAAAAGAGAAAATCTCGAAAAGCGATATCGTAGGCTTCATTGCCAACAACAGCCCTATCACTGCGCAAGAAATCGGCAAGATTGATGTTAAAGACCACTATGCTATTGTCGCAGTGCCATACGACAAAGCCACACAAGTGCTCGAATCAATTCGCACATGCAAGATTAAGAACAAGAAAGTGAAAATAGGTTTTGCCAAAGTGCTATAATAAAAAAATCGGTCATCTCTGGCCGATTTTTTATTATCTATATTGAATGAAATCATTTCACAAATTTTGCAAGGCGCGCATCAAGATCTTCCTCTGATAGCAATCCAACGATTACATCTTTCACTTCGCCATCGATAATCACAAGCGTAGGCACAGCTTGCACATTGTATTCTGCCGCCATATCTGGGTTTTGATCGATATCCACTCTGCGAAAGACTATCTTTCCATCATATTTTTTCTCCAGATTTTCCAATATCGGAGCCAGACGCTTGCATGGGCCACACCATGTGGCATAGAAATCTATCACTTGCACACCTCTCGAAATAGCAGTATCAGGCGCGGCACTCTGCTGTTCAACCTCGTTTACCACATCAGCTGCAGCATCCTTTTGTTGACCGCTATTCGAGCCACATCCACATAAGCTTGTAGCCACTGCCACAACCAATAAAAACCCATATATGCACTTCTTCATAAATCTTATTTTCTTTTATTATACGTTTCCACCACTTCACATAAGCGTTTTCTAATTACCGGCTTGGTAACAAACTCATTACAGCCATTTGCCAAAGCAAGATTCTTGTCAAAATCGAGCACATTGGCAGTAACAGCAATGATAGGCACTTCTCTATCAAACTGACGAATAGCATTCGTAGCCTCAAGTCCATTCATTACCGGCATCTTTATATCCATCAAAATCATATCATAAGCCACCTTTTTTGCACGTTCCACAGCCTTCTTGCCGTTTACCGCATTTTCAGTGACTGCGATATTGCGCAGCATCACCTCTATGAGTTTATAATTACTCATATTATCTTCAGCCACAAGGATATATGGAAGACTACCCGCTTCAGGATGCTCACGATTTGCCCAAATCTCTTTGATTTCGTCTTCGCTCATCAACGGTTGCACATTCTTATTAATCTCCACCTGAGTCTTCTCAGGTTCAACAGCCTTCGTTTCTGCAGTTTGTTGCGATGGGTTCGCTTGCGACTGCTTAGTATTTTTTTCTTCCGAAATAGCCTTCACGTCACCTTTAGCGCATTCATCAGCAACATCGTCACCTTTTTTCTTTTTAACGATGGAGAGCGCTATCGCCACTGCCACCACTAATACAATGATTAAACCAACAATTATCATAACTTATCATTTAAAACTCAGTTTCTTTCAATCAATAAATTCCGAGACACCTTGCCGCAACACCTCTGGCTCATCGCCAGTCAAATCCACCACCGTCGATGGCACCGATCCGCTACGTCCGGCATCTACCACATACTCCACTTCGCGGCTATAAGTCTGGGCAATCAATTCCGGCTCACAAAGATAATCTTCATCAGCACCCTCCACCGAAGTAGAAAACACAGGGTGACCAAGCACCTCCACTATCTTTGCCATAATGCTATTGTCCACAATTCTTATGCCCACCACGCGTCTACCTTTAAAAGCCTTTGGCAACTTTGATGTTGCTTCCATCAAAAACGTGAATGCACCGGGCATATTATACTTTATCAAGCGAAACATCTCATTGTCGATCTTTCCGTATTTCGACGCCATAGATATATCAGAGCATATTATCGACAGATTGGTCTTAGCCGACTTCATCATCTTTATCTTGCAAATCTTCTCTATGGCTTGATTGTTGAGCGCATCACAAACCAGCGCATACAAAGAATCGGTGGGCGCAATCACAATACACCCATCTTGCAACGACGAAACGATATCTTCCACATATCTTTCGTTCACGCTTTCCTCTATCATCTTCAATACTTTCATATTAGTAAAGCTTCTTTTTTCAACAATCAATTATCTAATCACGGCTTATAAATCGTAGTTTCCACATTTGTTGCCGAAGCATATTTTTTCAGCAGCGCCACAGTCCAATCCACACATTCCTGCATAGGCATATCCAATCCATAGCCATTAATGTTTATTTGAACCGTCGAGGTATCTTCTGTGATTTTCGTTCGTTCCTCGTCGCTCGTTGGTGTAGCAACACCGCCAAGCGCGTCACGATATACTGGCATACCGCTTATGTTAAGTACTCCTCGGCCAATGCCTTCATAATGCTCACCTTCTTCGCCTACGCCAAGCATCAGGCTTTCTCCCACGAGTTTATCCGCATCCAAACCGCTTATTGAGTAGCCACTTTTTATCGACACAAGATTTATCAAATCCACCAAAGCCGTTAGGCGATATAGTCCGAGTTCTCTGATTATTCTTCTGCAAAGGGCTTCGCTCGACACGCGATACCTATTGGGGTCTTTTCCGCACGCTTTATATGCTTTTCGTGTTGCTGCCACAGCGGGACGTTTGTTAATCTCCAGCAATTCATACTTTTGCTTAATTTCATCAGCCGCTGCTTCTATCTCTCCCCACAATTCATCATCTGTGGGAGTATTGCGCACCGACGCTCTCACAAGCCCAATGGTAATATCTGGGCATGCGTCAATAATTCTTTTATCAATTTCAATCTTTGGTAACATTAAAACAATTATTTTTCGGTCAGTTCTTAAAACAACACTCTGCAAACTTACAAAATTTTTGTGTATAATTATCATAATTCCGAGAAAATCGCGTTTTTCTCAGCACAATTCACTAACTTTACAAAAAGAATACTTGATTTTTAAGAAAAAGCACAAGAATATGACAATTGGAATAATTGTAGCCATGAGCAAAGAACTCAATTTGCTACTACCCTTATTGGAGAATCCTGAGACAAAGGCAATCGATAATTTCCATTTCCACACCGGAAATATTGGCAACAACCACATTGTGGCTATGCAATGTGGCATTGGCAAAGTGAATGCCGCCATTGGCACTCTCACTATGATTAAGAACTACAACACCGACTTAATCATCAATTCTGGCGTAGCTGGCGGCGCTGACCCTTCTGTAAATGTGATGGACATTGTGGTAGGAAGCAAAGTGGCATATCACGACGTATATTGTGGCCCAGAAAATGCCATTGGAGCCGTGCAGGGTTTGCCTCTTTTCTATGATGCCCCACAGAACATTATCAGCAAAATCGCACCTTCCGCCGACATTCACACGGGGCTTATCTGCTCGGGCGATCAATTTATCAACACCATCGAACAAGTCAATCGAATTAAGTCAAACTTCCCTGACGTCCTTGCCGTTGATATGGAATCGGCTGCAATAGCACAAACGTGCCACATCTATGGCAAACAATTCCTTAGCCTTAGAGTGATTAGTGACTCTCCTGGAGCAAGCCACAACAACACTCAGCAGTATAGCGACTTCTGGAGCGAAGCGCCTGAACACACTTTCGCAATCCTCCATCAATTGATTCTAAACATTTAATACTCTCACGATATGGAAAAAATAGCAAGTTTCACTATCAACCACTTAAAGTTGCTTCGTGGCATATATGTTTCACGCAAAGACTTTCTCACTGGAGGCGATGTTATCACCACTTTCGACATCCGCATGAAAGAGCCTAACAACGAGCCGGCCATCGGCATTGCTGCCATACATACCATTGAGCACTTAGCAGCGACATTCTTGCGCAACCATCCTGTCTGGGACAAAAAAATCATCTATTGGGGCCCAATGGGATGCTGCACCGGAAATTATCTGCTCGTAAACGGCGACCTCACACCAAAGGATATCCTCCCTCTGATGATAGAAATGTTTACCTTCATCAGCGACTTCGACGATGATATCCCTGGCGCTAACGCACACGATTGCGGTAATTATATGCTCAACAACCTTCCTATGGCTAAGTGGGAAGCTCGCAAGTACCTCATCGAGGTGCTCAACAACATCACTGAAGCCAATATGGTTTATCCTGAGGATTAATTCACGCATGTGGTATGACGCTAAACAAACAGGACAACATATATTATCGTCTCGGATTGGCAGTTATCGTGATTGCCAGTTTTGCGTTATACCTTATCCATTCGGCTGAAAATGGGTTTTCGGTTGCATACTACGACGACTCTGGTAGTTTCTTTATTGCCAGCGATGTGATTTTGCGCGGAGAAATAGACTTTCTGCGCACACCGTTATACCCTCTCATTTGCCACTTTGCCGCTTGGTTATCTGCGCCTCACGCATTGCGGATAATCAGCATTATGCAAGAGGCGGTGTTTCTGTGTTCCATTGTGGCAATTTACTTCGCAATCACAACGCTGAAAATAAGCCGACGTACCGCGCTTATCATCACTGCAGCCTATGCTCTTTGCCCAATACTATATCTTTATAGCAATCTGATTTTCTCCGAATCGCTTTCTATATCATTCGTCTCGTTTCTCCTATGCACTCTGGCTAAAACGCTGTTTGGCAAGCACAAACTTTCAATGGGCATTGCAACAATTCTGTTGATGTTCATCATGATTATGCTCAAGCCATTCTTTGTCTGCTTCACGCCTGGAGTGGCTATTGTTTTGGGGTATTCGCTATATCGCAATTGGCAGAACCGACGTTTTGTTTACTCACTTAGCGTAACAGCAGCGCTTGCCACATCTGCAATAGCAGGTTACTACTATGTGTATTACAAGACATACGGGAAACTTGCCATGAGTTGCGTATATGAGCTGAACCGAGACGTTGCAATGTATGACTATGGTATGATTAAGTATGCCGAAGGGATAAACTACTATATCTACACTTCTCCAACCGACAGAAACGGAAACGTGCTTACTATTACAGAAGCTTGGAAGTGGCAACCAACCGATGAATTCCGTACCAAATGCGACAAAACATATGACGAGAACAAAACAAGATACATCAAAAACAAGATTCTTGATTTCCACAAATCGTTTTACCTCTCATACGCAAGCGCAAAATTCAACATTCCTTGCTTATACTATACAACTCGACTTTTTAAGATACTTTTTCACCAAATATATTTATTTGTGATAGTTTTCGCACTACTTGAGGCATACGTCGCTATTCGCCAACGCAAAAACATCATTTTCTCATTTGTCGCCGCCAGCTTCGTCGCCGCCACCATATTTACCTCTATCTGGGGCGCATACGGCGATTACACACGACTCATGATACCAATGATGCCTTGCCTATACGTAATGCTTGCAATCTTCATCAGTCGCTTTAATTTTTCACTTTCATCACGAGCATGACACAACGAAAGAGACATATCAACTGGTTACTGCACACCGATATGGGCAATCGCACCATATTGGTCGCTATATCCATTGCCATCACGGTTGTAATGTTATGTTTTTCAGGATTTCGTTTTGAGACCATCTGCGACACTGGCACTTACCTTGCAGCAGGCGACGTGATATTCTCTGGACACCTCGACAGGCTTCGCACTCCGATATACCCTATCATTTGCCATATAGCCACCAGCCTGCTTCAATATAAGGGCTTCTACCTTATCGCACTGCTGCAACTTGCAGTATTCTATATTTCTATCATATTTGCTCATAAAGCTGCATGTTTAGCCTTAAAGCGACGCTCTCTCCGATTTGTTGCCGCAGCCATTTATGCATGGAGTGCATCGGCTATTACTTTCTGCATATGTCCGCTCACCGAATCCCTTACAATATCTTCGGTAGTGGTATTCATATACTTGATTTTCGCAATCATCAGCGCACGAGCAAAGCGTCGCCACTATGTTGCAGTATCCATTCTGCTCACACTGATGATTTTGCTACGACCTTTCAACATCTGTTTTTCTCCAGTATTGATTCTCGCCATACTTATCGGTTGGAAGAAAAATCAAGCTTATCGCAAAACGACAATAACTTCTTTTTTCACTGGGGCGTTAGTAATATTTGCATATTGCGCTACTTACAAAGCGGAATACGGCAAATTTAACCTCAGCAGCATTTCCACCATCAACCATGCCATCATCCAATCGCCCAATGCACACTTTATAACGAACGCCTATTACGAATTGGCTGACGCCGACAGCACACAATCTCTCTTATATTGGCAGGCTAATTACTCTTCCAAAGAGATTTGTCAAGCCGATAGCATATTTCAGAGAAACCTCTTACAGCATGCCACAAGCCGCATCACACAATTTGATCTAAGCACCGATTGCTATTATCCGGTTTGCTATTCGCCACTAAACTACGACTATATTCTACCTTTGCAAAGCATGAAATTAGGACAAATCTACCTTGTACTTATCGTCATAGCTCTATGCCAATTCTACATACTCTATCGCAAAAGAACGCACAACTCTCATATAATCTTGATATTGCTAATGATATTCGCCACTATATTCACCGCCCTTTGGGGTTGCGACAATAGAGGCTACGCAAGGCTTATGATGCCAATGCTGCCATGCTTATGCCTACTATTGCCTATTTTCCTTGAGCAGATTAACTTTAGATTAAAAACGGGGAAAGAATAATAAATAACGCGAAACTAATTCTTTACTAATCCACGAAATGAGCAAAAACAATAGACATAAAATAGCCGTCATAATCGGAGCTGGACCCGCAGGACTTACTGCGGCTTACGAGCTTCTACGCTCTACCGACATTCACCCTATCATTGTTGAATGCGACAACTCTATTGGCGGCATTGCTCGCACAATTTGCCACAATGGCAACCGAATGGACATTGGTGGCCACCGTTTTTTCTCAAAATCCGACGAGATTATGCAATGGTGGTGCAACATTCTTCCTCTACAAGGGAAGCCTTCTCTCGATGACATTCTCACCGACGAACAGCATAAAGCATTTTCACAAAGCGGACCAGACCCAGAACATAGCGATGAAGCTATGCTCATCAGGCGTCGGCTGTCAAGAATACTCTATCAAAACAAGTTTTTCAACTATCCCGTAGACCTTTCGTTCTCAACACTTGCAAATATGGGTGTTGCTAACACTCTCAAGGTCGGATTTGGATATCTATATGCACACATTTTCCCTCGAAAAGAATCGTCGCTTGAGGATTTTTACGTCAACCGATTCGGTAAACCATTATATGCGATGTTTTTCAAGGACTACACACAAAAGGTGTGGGGGAAAAGTCCAAAAGATCTTGATGCCGATTGGGGTGCGCAACGTGTCAACTCGCTATCGCTTGCTTCTATAATCAAAAATCTTTTTATCAAAACTAATAGCGACATTCGACAAAAAAACATAGAGAAATCTCTTATCGCCCAATTTATCTACCCTAAATTCGGTCCAGGACAACTTTGGGAAACGGTTGCTAAAAGAATCACCGACCTTGGCGGAGAAATAATTACATCAGCCAAAGCAACGTCAATTTCATGCGATAGCGATAGGAACATTCACTCCGTAACGATTGACTGCAGCGACGGTTCCGTTAAGGCTATTGATTGTGATTACGTGTTCTCTTCTATGCCTATCAAAGACCTTATTCCTGCGTTAAAAGGTATTGATATTCCACAAGATGTTGCCAATATTGCTCAGCATCTTCCATATCGCGATTTCATCACAATCGGCGTTTTAGTCAAGAACCTGCGAATTCACAATACCACTTTCCTGCGCACTGTGAATAATAGAATCCCCGACACGTGGATTTACATACAGCAACCGGGAGTGAAAATGGGTCGTTTGCAAGTGTTCAACAACTGGTCGCCATACCTCGTGAAAGATTTCGAAAATTCGGTTTGGCTCGGGCTTGAATATTTTTGTACCGAAGGCGACGATATGTGGACAATGAGCGACAGCCAATTGTCAACTATGGCAAAGGATGAGTTAGCGAAAATAGGCATAATCACTTCCGAAGAACCAATCCTCGATTCTCATGTTGAGCGAGTAAAGAAAGCCTACCCCGCATATTTCGGCAGCTATCACCAACTTCCGATTGTCACCAAGTGGCTCGGCACAATTCCGAACCTTCTCTGCATCGGCAGAAATGGGCAACACCGCTACAACAATATGGACCACTCAATGATGACTGCAATAGAGGCTGTGAAGAATGTGGCTTCTTGTATTACTTCACACTCAAACGTTTGGGCTGTGAATACCGACAACGATTACCACGAGGCAAAATAATATGCCCATAAAAATGTGCAATTTTATAGATTTGGTGGCATATCTAAGAAAAATTGGCTAACTTTGCAAAAAATTTCGATACACAGTTAAACAATGAAAGAGAATGCTATCAATTACATACACAATAATGGCAATATGCCCCTTATGGACTTGCCTGTTAACTTTATTGTGTATGACGACATAACCAGCGATCTACTGAAATTCTACGCAAGCTTCCCATGTAAACTACAAACCTGCATTTTTGCCTACATCGTAAAAGGTTCTGTCACCGCCACCATCAACCTTTGGGACTACGATCTCAAAGAAAACGATTTTGCCGTGATTGTTCCTGGCACGTTCCTTCAGATTAAGGAACTAAGCGACGATTTAAAAATCAGTTTTGTGGGATTCTCATCTGCTTTCCTCAAAAACGTGAACTTCTGGAGAACTATGTCTCCTATTATGTTTTCGGTTTTCACAAAGCCGATATTCCACCTAACACAAGATTTTGGCAAACTGATTTCCGATACAATCTCGCTTCTCACACGCGCAAGCCAACTGAAAGCCGAGATCATTTCACCTCAAGTGGCACAATCCACTATGGAAATCATCATAGACATGCTCATACAAGGCATCAAGACCGAATTGGCAGTTAGCGACAAAAGCACCAACACTCGAGAGCAACAAATTCTCTCGGAGTTTCTCCAACTCGCTTTTGAAAACTATTGCGAAGAACATAAAATTTCTTTCTATGCCCACGAGGTTAACCTCACGCTTTCGCATTTTTGCAGCGTAATCAATAAGGCTACGGGCATGACCCCGCAAGAAATCATCATGAATATGATAATCATGGATGCTAAGACGCAGTTGAAATCCACACACACACCTGTGGCATCAATCGCAGCATCTTTGGGATTTCCTACTGCCACCACTTTCACGCGATACTTCCGCACTTACACCGGCACTACGCCACAAGAATACAGAAACAGTAAATAACGAAACAACTTCAATCAAAAATCATGGATATATCTAACGAACAATTAAGATATCTACAATTGCTTGCGCGCGATTTCCCAAATATCGCCACAGCAAGCACTGAGATTATCAACCTTCAGGCAATCCTCAACCTTCCTAAAGGCACTGAGCACTTTCTCGCCGACCTTCATGGAGAGTACGATGCATTCCAGCATGTGCTCCGCAATGCATCGGGTGCTATCAAACGCAAGGTAAAGGAAATCTACAACGAGACTCTCAGCATAAAAGACCAAAAAGATCTCTGTGCTCTGATTTACTATCCAGAGCTCAAAATTGAGTTGGTTAAGCAAACCACCGACGACCTCGAGGATTGGTATTTCATTTCCATCAACCGTCTTGTGAAGGTGTGCCGAAACGTGAGTTCAAAATACTCTCGCAGCAAAGTCATTAAGGCTTTGCCTAAAGATTTCTCATATATCATTCAGGAGTTGCTTCATGAATCTACTCTTGACCCCAATAAGCAAGCTTACGTTGACGTTATCGTACGCACAATTATTGATATTGACCGCGCCGACGACTTCATTGTGGCAATCTGCAATCTTATTCAGCAACTCACCATCGACACCCTCCACATCCTTGGCGATGTGTTCGATCGTGGACCAAGTCCTGACAGGATTATGGACATCCTTTGCGATTATCATAATTTCGATATCCAATGGGGCAACCACGACATCCTCTGGATGGGCGCAGCTTCTGGCAACGACTGCTGTATTGCCAATGTGATGCGCATTGCCCTACGATACGCCAATCAATCGGTGCTGCAAGACGGCTATGGTATCAACATTCTTCCATTGGCCACATTTGCAATGGACGTGTATTCCAACGACGACTGCAAGCAATTTGTGCCAAAGGACTTCAATGGCGCTATTGATGCGAAAGACTCTCACCTATTGGCTCTTATGCACAAAGCCATCTCCATCATTCAATTTAAGCTTGAGGGCCAAATGATCTTGCGTCACCCAGAATACAATATGGACGACCGCATGTTGCTCAAAAACATCAACTACGACAAAGGCACTGTGACAGTAGACGGAAAAGAATATCCTCTATGCGACACTAATTTCCCTACCATAGATCCTGCCGAACCTTATCGCCTCACCGATGAAGAGCAAAGCATAGTGGATTCTCTGCACAAATCGTTTATGCGAAGTGAGAAACTCAAAAAACACATGAAATGCTTGTTCCGCCATGGTTGCATCTTCTCTGTGATGAATTCCAACTTGCTATTCCACGCATCAATGCCCCTAAACGCCGATGGTTCTCTGAAGAACGTTATGATTCGCGGCAAGGAATATCACGGACGCGAATTATTTGACAAGGTTGGCAGTATGATTCGAGAAGCATATTTCGGCATCGACAACGAGGATAAGGAAAGCTACCAATATTCACTCGACTATGTATGGTATCTATGGTGCGGACCAGACTCTCCAGCCTTTGACAAAAACAAAATGGCAACCTTCGAGAACTACTTTATCAACGACAAAGACGTACAAAAAGAAGTAAAAGGCTACTACTATGTTTTGCGCGAGGACGAAAAGGTATGTGATGCTATTTTGGATGCCTTCGGCGTGACAGGACAACATCGCCATATCATCAACGGACACGTCCCCGTTCGCACTCTGCAAGGCGAACAACCTATCAAAGCTAATGGCAAGATGATGGTTATCGACGGTGGTTTCTCCAAAGCATACCAACCAAAGACAGGCATCGCTGGCTATACCCTTGTATATCACTCTCGCGGCTTCCAATTGGTTAAACACGAGCCTTTCACATCTATCGAGAAAGCTGTGGCCGAAGGTCAAGACATCAAGTCAACCACACAAGTTGTGGAAATGAGTACTCATCGCATGTATGTGAAAGACACTGACATTGGCAAGGAAATCATTCGCCAGATTAAGGACCTACAACTTTTGCTGCAAAGCTACCGTTCAGGCATCATCAGCGAACGAGAATATAAGCGTGCTACAAACAAAGAATAATCGTCACGATTAAGCACATAATAAAGATTCCTCTATACATCGCATCACGATTTATAGAGGAATTGTTATTTTCCAAATCAGGGTTTAATCAAAATCGGTCATTAGACCGTAAATGTGAATTAATAACCGAATTGGGCTTAATCTGCCAACATCATTATGCACTTACCATCATGGTAAGTCAACTCTATCACCCCCATTCTGCAAAGGTTGGCTGCAGATGTTTCTGCCACAATATATGAAATATGAGTCAACTTCATATACCCCTCAAGAGTGATGCCACCATGCGTGGCAAGATAATCCAACAGGGTGTGTTCGTTTTCCGAATATACCAACGGTGCCGAGTCTTCCTTTTCCGCCTTCTGCTTTAGCACCTTCACATGCAACGAACTTGCTTCGATATTCTCGTCGGCACGGCGTATATAGGTGCGCCATTTGTCGTTCTCATCGGGCGCTTTCACAGGCTTTTCCTTTGCCTCTGCAATATCGGCTTTCACTACTATTTTCCCTTCTATTCTATACACAGAGCATTTCACTGCCTGCGACGGACGACAATACATCTGCGCTGCCTGTTCCACCATATAGATTTCTTCATCACTACTCACACCGGCAATCTTACCATTATCCTTAACGCCAATCAGCAGCCAACCGCCGCTATTATTGGCAAATGCCGATATACTACGCGCAATCTTCTTCGCATCAGATATCTGATACTTGAAATCCTGGTGTTCGTGCTCACCCTCTTGAATGAGAGTTTGAATATAGTTTTTACTCTTATATTCCATCTTATCTTAAAACAAAAGATGTGGATTGACCCCACAGTTAGAGTCAGTCCACACCTTACTGAGACTTATTGAATTATTTCTTTGATTTCTTTTTCTTTGCAACCTTCTTCTCTTCTGGAGCAGGTGCATTCTTAGCCTTCACATCTTTGCTAAGCAACAACGCTTGCATGATGGTTGGCTCCAACTTCTTTGCATATGCGAGGAATCCAATATCTGTGGCATGAATTCCATCTACTGTACCTTCTTGACCGCCATAAAGGTTCTGGCAATCTACATAAAACAAATTATCTGGGTTCTCAGCCTTTAGGCGCAAATAGTTTCTGTGGAACGCCGCGTTCTTCTTTGGCAAATAATTAGCAAAGAACGAATCGAATTTAGCATATGGATACATAGGACCTTCTACCATAATGATTGGCACCTCCGGACGCAATGTGCGCAATATTTTGATGAAATCATAGGTCAATGTGTCGCACATCATTTCGGTGCAATTCGGCACTGGGTCAATCACAAAAGCCACAGCATCCTTTATCGTTGCCATCGCTCTTGCCATGCAGAAATCCATCTTACCTTCTCCGCTGATACCTATGTTCACGCATTCAATACCCAAATCGCGTTGAACAATGTTTGTTCCACACATACCTGTGCGTGTAGAGCATCCACCTTGCAAAATACTTGTACCGTAGAATACGATTTGCTTGTGGCTCAAAGGATTGTCAATAATTGGCTTGCTGATATTAGACTCTTTTTCTACACCCACTTCAAGCCAATTAATGCCATCATACAATGGCAAATACATCATATATTCACGCATATCTCCCTTGAGATTTTCTACAAACGTCTTCACTTGTATTGAATCTTGCTTGTATGGACGGCAAGTGTTGACGTATTCCCATTCGCCGCCATCACTTAGGCGATACAAGTCAACGCCTTTAAGGCCTGTGTCTGCCATATGCACCATGTGTGTGTTCCAAAGCAAGTTGTAACGCACTGCAATGGTCTTACTATCAGATGCAAATCTCACCGCCATACCAGTGCTGCATTGTGAGCGTTCCCAAAGTTCTGGGCGAACACTATCCTTTAAATACGCAGGTATGCGAGTATACGGAGTGAGAGAATCATCAAAACCCTTATTGATAATTCTCAAGTCCAAAGCATTCACATACTTCATCTCTTTATCGGCAGCATAAACATTGCCTATTGCAAGCACTGCCATCAACGATAAAATCAATTTTAACAATTTACTCATAATATGGTTTGTTTTTAAAAGTTAATGCTAAATTACTTATTTTTTCGCACACAGCCATATTTTAGTTGTTCCAAAATGCGCTTTTTTGTAATTTTGTAGTCGCAACTCCTAAGCGAGTAACAACTGTAACACGTTTTTTACCTCACATATATTATTATAATGGTTTCTATCGACAATATCGCCGTAGAATTTTCTGGCACCACTCTCTTCTCCGACATTTCTTTTGTGATCAATCCTTCTGACCGCATAGCCCTTATGGGCAAAAACGGTGCAGGCAAAAGCACCCTTTTAAAGATATTGGCTGGTGTTCGCCAACCAACAAGAGGCAAGGTGTCGTTTCCTCAAGACACCGTCATCGCCTACCTGCCACAGCATCTTCTCACCGAAGACAGTCGCACTGTCTTTGAAGAGGCTTCGCAAGCGTTTGCCCACCTATTTGAGATGGAAGAAAAGATTAACAGCCTAAACAACGAATTGGCATCCCGCACTGATTATGAGAGCGAAGATTATATGAAAATTATCGAAGAAGTAACCACTCTCGGTGAGAAATTCTACACCATCGACATGACTCACTTCGACGAGGATGTTGAAAAGACTCTGCTCGGCCTTGGCTTCACACGAGATGACTTCAACCGACCAACTTCCGATTTCTCTGGCGGCTGGCGAATGCGTATTGAATTAGCAAAAATGCTTTTGAAGAAACCCGACGTGTTACTCCTCGACGAGCCTACCAACCACCTCGACATTGAGTCAATTCAGTGGCTTGAAGATTTCCTTATCGAAAGCAACAAGGCTGTGGTGGTGATTTCACACGACCGCACATTTGTAGACCACGTCACCAACCGCACTATCGAAGTGACAATGGGTAAAATCTACGACTACAAAGCCACATACTCTCATTACCTGGAATTGCGTGCCGAACGCCGCGCTCAACAACAAAAGCAATACGATGAACAACAAAAGATGATTGCCGAAACAAGAGCTTTCATCGAACGCTTCAAAGGCACCTATAGCAAGACTCTGCAAGTGCAAAGCCGCGTGAAGATGCTCGAAAAACTGCAAATCATTGAGGTTGATGAGGAAGACAACTCGGCTCTCCGCCTTAAGTTTCCTCCAGCACCTCGCTCTGGCAACTATCCTGTGATTGCCGACGGTGTAGGCAAATCGTATGACGAGCATGTGGTATTTAAAGATGCCAATTTTACCATCGAGCGCGGACAGAAGGTTGCCTTCGTTGGTAAAAACGGTGAAGGAAAATCCACTATGGTGCGCTGCATTATGAACCAAATAGAGCACGATGGCACTCTCACATTGGGTCATAATGTGATGATTGGCTATTTTGCACAAAACCAAGCTTCTTTGCTCGATGAGAATCTTACAGTTTTTCAAACAATCGACGATATTGCCCAAGGTGACATCCGCACAAAAATCAAGGATATGCTTGGCGCTTTCATGTTTGGTGGCGAAGAATCGATGAAAAAGGTGAAAGTACTTAGCGGTGGCGAACGCACCCGCTTGGCATTGCTCAAGCTACTGCTCGAGCCTGTGAACCTTCTCATCCTCGACGAACCTACCAACCACCTCGACATGCGCTCAAAAGACGTCCTCAAGGAGGCGTTGCAGAATTTCGACGGCACATTGATTTTGGTGAGCCACGACCGCGATTTCCTTGACGGTCTTGTTGAGAACATCTACGAGTTTGGCAACAAGAAAGTGACCCTACACCTCGAAGGAATAAAAGAGTTTATGGAACGTAAGCATCTTGAGAATCTTCGCGAATTAGAAAAGAAATCCTAAACACCTCATAAAATTGGCAAATTCACACTTTTCGTTTATCTTTGCATTATTGACAAAAACTAAATCAAAATACAATATGAACAAATTATTTTTAGGACTTATGGCAGCTTCTGCGTTTTTCTGCAGTGCTTCTGCCGCAATCGAGAATCCCGACAGCACAGGTTTTAAATTCACCGACGTGAAAGTTGTGAAATCAACCTCAATGAAAAACCAAGCAAAATCAGGCACATGCTGGTGCTTCTCTGGCAACTCTTTCCTTGAAGACGAGATCCTTCGCATCACAGGCAAAGAATACGATTTGTCAGAAATGTTTATCGTGAGAATGTGCTACCTCGACAAGGCCGATAAGTATATCCGCACAAACGGACACGTCAACTACAATCAAGGCGGTAGCCTTCTTGACAACCCTTATGTTTGGAGCAAGTACGGTATGATGCCAGAAGAAGCCTACAAGGGTCTTAACTATGGCGAAACCAACCACAACCACTACGAAATGTGCGAAGGCATTATCGGTTATCTCAACGCCGTGAACAAAAAGCCAGGAAGAAAACTCACTACCGCATGGCTCAATGGCGTGGCTGGCATACTTGACGCTTACTTCGGACAAGTTCCTGAAACATTCACTTACGAAGGCAAGACTTACACTCCTAAGACTTTCGCTCAATCTCTTGGATTGGATATGAACAATTATATTGCATTCACCTCTTTCAGCCATCACCCATTCAACAAGCCTTTCGGTCTTGAAGTTGCCGACAACTGGCTTTGGGGTCAATATACTAACGTTACCCTTGAAGACTTCAAGGCAATCGTCGACTATGCTGTTGAAAATGGTTATCCTGTAGGTTGGGCTGCTGACGTTAGCGAAGGCGGGTTCAAGTGGAATAAGGGTTATGCTGTAATCCCAGAAGAAACTAAGGAATCAGATCTTGAAGGCAGCGAACTTGCAAGATGGGTGAAACTCAGCGCAAAGGAAAAAGAAAGCAAGCGCTTCGACATTAAGGGCCCTGTTAAGGAAATCACCGTAACTCAAGAATCTCGTCAAAAGATGTTTGATAGCCAAGAAACTACCGACGATCATGGCATGGTTATCGAAGGTTATGCAGTTGACCAAAACGGCAAGCGCTACTATAAAGTAAAGAACTCTTGGGACGACAAGCAAATATATAAAGGTTACTTCTACGTTTCTGAAGCTTACTTTATGGCTAAGACCCTTAGCATCATGGTTCACAAAGATGCTGTTCCAAAGTCTGTACTGAAGAAATTGTAATCAATTTCACCTTTGATATACACTAAAGCCTCCTTGAACCCATCGGTTCAAGGAGGCTTTCTTATTGTAATCGATTTATATCTTCTGTATTACTTCTTGAAGTATCTGTTGAACAAACCAGCGAAACCTCTACCGTGACGAGCTTCGTCCTTAGCCATTTCGTGAACTGTGTCGTGGATAGCATCAAGGTTTGCAGCCTTTGCATTCTTTGCAATACGCATCTTATCAGCACATGCACCAGACTCTGCGTTCATACGCTTTTCAAGGTTTGTCTTAGTGTCCCATACTACATCACCGAGCAATTCAGCGAACTTAGCTGCGTGTTCTGCTTCTTCCCAAGCGTAACGCTTAAATGCTTCTGCGATTTCTGGATAACCTTCGCGGTCAGCTTGACGTGACATCGCGAGATACATACCTACTTCTGTGCATTCGCCTACAAAGTGTGCATTGAGGTCAGCAATCATTTCGTCACCAGTACCCTTTGCTACACCAATCTCGTGTTCTGTAACGAACGTCAAATCTTCGTCTACCATTTCTTTGAACTTCGACTTTGGTTGTCTGCATTGTGGGCAGAATTCTGGAGCTTCATCACCTTCGTAAATATAACCACATACTGTGCATTGAAATTTCTTAGCCATAATTTTATAAGTTTTAAGTTTGTTATTATTAAGTTATTTTTTTAGTTATTATTCTTTTTACATTCCGGACAAATTCCGCTATAATACAATTGAATATCATCAACCATAAATCCATCTCCCGGCATTATATCCCTCAGAAGCGATGCATCAAACTTCATATCGTAAATCTTCTTGCATAAGCTGCACATAAAGTGCGAATGTGCTTCTGGATATCCATCGTAGTGAGCCATTTTAGGATCAATCGACAATTCCAAGACTGCCTTATGCTGTAGCAACAACTGCAATGTGTTATAGACCGTGGTTTTTGATAGCGTTGGTATCTCCTTCGACAATTCGGCATATATCTCATCAACTGTTGGATGAGTTCTATGCTTAAGCAGATATTTCATCACCGCCACCCTTTGCACCGAGGGTCTTATTCCATATTGTGTGAGATGTTCTGTCGCTGTCTTCATTTTGTTTATTTTTTAAATTCATTACAAATTTACAATCATTTCAGAAACTAACAAAATTTTTCGCAACTTTTTTTCAAAAAAAACGCATTTTTCCTGAAAAAAGCACCTACACATTATATATATAACATTTGCTCAAGCAAAACAGCCTTCATCTACCGGATTTTTTAGTATTTTTGTGTATTATAATTTCAGGACTCATCAACATGAATGTAAAAATAGAAAATAGCTGGAAGCAAGAACTAAGCGACGAATGGGCAAAAGATTATTTTGTACGACTCACCGATTTCGTTCGCAACGAATATGCAACCAAACAAATATTTCCACCTGGCAATCAAATCTTCGCGGCTTTCAACGCTACTCCTTTCAACGACGTGAAAGTGGTGATTTTGGGGCAAGACCCTTATCACGATGTGGGCCAAGCCAACGGACTCTGCTTCTCTGTAAACGATGGAATACCTTTTCCTCCATCTTTACGAAATATTTTCCAAGAGATTCACAACGACACCGGTGCACCAATACCACAAAGTGGCGACCTATCACGCTGGGCAAAGCAAGGCGTACTGCTGCTCAATGCCACTCTCACAGTAGAAGCTCATCGTGCAGCATCGCATCAACGTCAAGGATGGGAACAATTCACCGACCAAGTGATTTCTCACCTCTCACAAAACCGAGAAAACCTTGTGTTTATTCTCTGGGGCAGCTACGCCATCAGCAAGCGAACGCTAATCGACGACAGCAAGCATCTTGTGCTCACGTCGGTGCATCCGTCTCCCCTATCTGCCTACCGAGGATTTTTTGGGAACAAGCATTTCTCTAAGGCGAACACATATTTGACGTCACACGGAAAAGACCCTATCGAATGGTGAACCGACTTCTTTCAATATTAACACTTTTTTTCTGCGCTATTACCTCAAAGGCAACAGCACAACCTCTGCTGTCGGAGATATTCAACAGCAACATAAACACCGTAAAAGTATCACCTCTCAACAACATCTATTTCCCGCCCATCTGGGTAATGGGACAATACGACAACCCTCTGGTATTTTCCTTCGACGACTTGAGCGAAGACCGAAAATACTTGCGCTGCAGCATTGTGCATTGCAATAGCGATTGGCAACAATCACAACTGCAAGAAAGCGAATACACCAATAGTTTTAACTTCCACGACATTGAGAACTACGAGTTTTCTGCCAACACGTTTGTTCATTACGCCCACTACTCGTTTCAATTGCCAAACAACGACATTGACATACTTCGTTCGGGCAATTATATCGTGAAAGTCTACGAACAAGATGCTCCTGACGATATTTTATTTCAGACTCGCTTCTCAGTTTGCGAAAACTCTCTTATGGTCACTCCAACGGTTTCATCTCGCACCGAGATTGACTACAACGAGCAGCACCAACAGCTGTCTGTCACCATCACCGACAATAGCAACTCCATAAGAGACCCCTACAACGACTTGCGCCTCGTGGTGTCGCAAAACTCTCGCACCGATAATGAAAAGACTATCACATCGCCACTAATGGTGAGCGGAAATAAAATCACATACGATCATAATAGAAATCTTATTTTTCCAGCAGGCAATGAATATAGGCGCATAGAGACCGTGGCAATACACGCTCCATCAATGGGCGTTGCAAATATGCAATACCACCACCCTTTCTACCATGCCATACTTTATACCGACGAGATGCGCAACGACGAGCCTTATCACTACGACAGCACTCAGCACGGACATTTCACAATACGAAATTGGGAAAGCGAGCATTCTGATGTTGAAGCCGACTATGTGGTTACGCACTTCTCTCTTAACACTGGCGGCCCTATCACTGGTGGTGAGATATACCTTGACGGTGAATTCACGTCACACAAGTTTTCACCGCGCTATCGCATGCGATACGATGCCAGCGAAGGCATGTACACCGCTGAACTATTGCTTAAGCAAGGTGCTTACAACTACCAATACCTTTGGGTTCCCGACGGGTCAAATGTTGGACAGACATCAAGAATCGAAGGCGACAAGTTCCAAACTGTTAATGAGTATCTTGTGAAGGTTTACCAGCGAAGTCCTGGCGATAGATATGACAGATTTGTAGGTTTCGGCATTGTGTTTTCCGGCAAATAGAGCCGCACATTGCAAAAGCAGCCTCAAACATGGCTTACGCATTGCTCCATCAAAGGCTTTTCACAGCATCAAATTTGCCTGTTTATTGGCTTTTTACTACCTTTGCACCACAACAATTGTGCCCATAGTTCAATGGATAGAATATTGGATTCCGGTTCCAACGATTGGAGTTCGACTCTCCATGGGCATACATTTTTATCATAAGGCCGCATTTCGTTGCGGTCTTTTTTTTATCAATTCCTCTTGAGCCGTGAATTTAGGCACAAGGCGTATCATTATCGGGATAATACACAATTCACAAGCCACAACCGCTGCAAATATCCACCAATTATTCACTTCGTTCATACCCAAATGCTCCATGCACACCACCTCGAGCAGATGCCTCATAAACTTTATCATCAATATATGTGTGCCAAGCACTACTATAGAATAACGTCCGATAAAAGTGATTATAGGCAACTTTGGCATATTCTTGCTAAACCAGAAAAGGCCCAAGATTGCTACAAACGGCACCACATACAAGCGCCAGAATTTCGGTTCGCTTTGAATCAAAAGATTGATTTTCGACGACTCAAAATATAGCAGTGCCAGCAGCGGCAATATCACCAGCAATCCTAATTTATCCCATTTCTTATTCTTTGCAATTAAGCCAGAGGCCTTGACCTCCGAGCCAAGCACAAAATATGGCATCGCCATAAACACGGTGTCAATGTAGGCAGGATTATTGAAAATAGGATATTTCTTGAAATACCACGCCACAAACGCCATCAGCATAATCAAAGCATATCTGCCAATGCGTTTTGGACATATCGTATTCAATATATAATACAGCACATTCACCTCAAATAGGCTTATCAAAAACCACAATGGTGTGTTGTAATGATAGTATCTACGCAAAAACGGATCGGCAAACGACGACCATTCCCAGTCACCCATCCATCTCACACCGAAGCCATACCACATCACACAATGCACCACACAGGTGAGCATCATGAAGAACACATAAGGCACTATGATATTGTTGATCTTTCTGCGCGAGAAATCACCGAATCCGTCATAGAGTTTGAAGAACATTCCCGACAAGAAGTAATACATCGGTATTCTGAATGATTGCAGCATCAGATTGATGCGCAATGGGAATATGTCATTATCGATATGAAAGGCAACGATGAGAAGGATGCAGAAGCCCTTCATAAAATCAACATAAGCCAGACGACTTTTTTTCTCCACGATATGCGATGATTGATTAATACCAAGAAACACCATTCGACGAACTGCTGCGCTTATCATACTTCAAGTCACTAAGCAACGACGACTTCACAGCAATATGGAATGTATAACTCTTATATGGGCCCACGGGCACAAAACTGCCACTCATGCTGAAGCAGTGCAAATCTCTGGTTACTGAGCAGTTCATATAAGATAGTTTATGCGTGTCAAAGTTGTAGCTTGTTGAGAAGTTAAACGACCATTTCTTTGTCGGCTGAATATTTCCCGACAAACTCAAGTTTTGCGTGAATCGCCCATTATAATCCATCTTTTTATAATTAAACGACCCATACGAATAGTTAATCGAATAGTTCACAGAAAGGCTCCACGGGCAACTCCATTTAGCGTAACCGTCAGGATTTAATTCAAAATCATCTTTATGTCCCTTCTCCTTTCCATCATCAATAGTGTTGTTGGCACTGTTAAGAGCATCATCTCTATCTATTGTACTCTCACTTTTTTTCTTGCTCTTTTCTTCCTTACCTTTACGCTTAAAGGTGTTGTTATTAATTGTATAAGAGAATGATGTACCAGTACTCGACAACTTTGCAAAGCCCTTGCCCGCTTGCAAGCGTGTACGATCTATTCTCACAGGTTGACCAGAAGAATTCAATCCATAGGTATAAGGATCCCATGTAGCAGACAGGTTCAAATTGAAGTTTTTGGTCAAGCGCAATAGCATCGACGTATTGATATTACTCCAACGCAACGAGTCTGCCGCGAAATTATACGATTGGCTCACAGTGAAGTTTTCAATCAACGAAATCTTTTTCTCATCTATACTATCATTGTTGCTCTTGACTTTCATTTCCAAGTTATTGGCTATCGACACGCTCAGCGCACCTGTTTTTCCAATACCTGGCGAACCATACAGACCATTTGAGAAATAGCTATATTTACGCTCCATCATCTCGCCGTTTACACCTTGGTAAGTGTATGAGCCATAATATCCCCACTTCTTAGCGCCAAAGTCTGGCGAACCAGAAAACGACACTGAAGGAGTAATCACGTGGCGAATCATCTTCACCTTATCGCCAAAAATCTTCAACGGCTTATAGAAGCCATAGATTTTTGTATCCATAGCCACCGATGCCGAGAAATCAAACACATTATAGAAATTATATGTCGTATCACACACTTCAGCACTTGCCGCAGGGTCCCACTGACGACGAATCTTATTAGTGTACATACGATCTGTGAGCGTAACGCTTGGTGTGACATTCAAATATTTAAACACATTGAACGTGGCAGAGATTGGCACACTATGCTTCATCGCGTTGCGCCAATCCTTCACAAGGCTCTTCTTGAAGAATTGATCTTGTGGTGAAGTAAGTGAATTTTGGAAAAGACCCGAATACGACAACTTGATTTTTTCGTACCAACGCTCTGCGCCTACCGCTCTTTTGCGCTTAAATGGCGCCAACTGCGACATAGTGATTGTCAAGTTTGGGAACGACACAGTGAGAGTAGAGTCACTTGTACGTTGTGATACGCTCGCGGTGGTAGAAAAGCTCCACTTTGAGTTTGGTATCTTGTATGTCATATTCACAGTACTACTTTTTGTGTTCTCTGTGAATTCCTTGCTATAATAGTTCATTTGATCGGCGCGAGAATATCCACTTGTGGCGAAATTCACACTCGCCGAGAACGACATATTAGGATTTGCCTTGGCATCTTGCGAGTGGCTCCATGCCACCCTAAAGTTTTTCTGCTTCAAATAGTCGGCAGAACCCTTATCACCACTAATATTTACGATATAACTCAGATTGAATGATCCTGAGAAGCGATAGCGCTTCAAATAATTAGATTGCGCTGTTACACCCCACGAACCTTTAGTAAATACCTGTCCTGTGAGGGCCAAGTCCATATTCTTATTCAATGCCAAGTAATAACCACCATCACGAAGGAAGAATCCATAATTGTAGTCCTCACCAAATGTTGGAATTATAATACCAGATGAATACGACGATGTGAATGGGAAATAGCCAAAAGGCACAGCCACAGGCAATGGCAGACCCTCAAGCACCATATATGCCGGACCTGTCACAATATTCTTTTTCGGGCGGACCTTGCCCTTAGTGATATTCATATAGAAGTGTGGCTCATCATGGTCGTCGCAAGTAGTGTATTTTCCGTTCTGAATAAAGTATTCGTCTTTATTCATCATCTTTGTTATACCGCCAGTGAGATAGCCCTCACCCTGCTCAGTGATTACATCTTTGATAAGTCCCTTCTGGCTTTTGAAGTTGTAGCGCATACTCTTCGATTCGTATTCGCCACTCTTATCCTTAAACACAGGATTACCCTGCAAATCGCCCACACTATCTGGAACACCCACAGCATACACTTCACTGTGGTCCATATTCATATGTATTTCATTGGCTTTTAAGTCAATGTCTCCATATGTCACATTACTTGGGCCATACATATATGCGTTGTTCTTACCCGAAAGAACCATTGAGTCTTTTGCAGTAAAATTCACCACATTGTCCAAATCGACAATTTCTTTAATGAATTTCGACTTTCTTTGTACAGGTACAGCAAGAGAGTCAACCAAGGTATCTCCTTGCTCAACAGGCTTTTTTTTCTCTGCAATGGTTGTGTCGGAAAACACGCGTTGTGGCAAAACGGCATTTGTGCCAATCATCTCCTTCAAGTCAATAACACTGTCTTTTACATCTTCAGAAGGAATTGCGGAATCATTTCCGCACAACGAAACACCCGCTCTCACGGGTCTGGAAGAGCAGATTGTCACAAACAATGCGCATATTGCAGCAGCAAATATATATTTACTTTTTTCTCTCAATCTCGTAGTTGTGCAAAATCGGATACAAAATTAAGAAAATCAACGCAGACTACACACAAAACTGGTGCTTATTATTGTTAATTTACAGATTCAGCCCATCCGGACTGCCAAAAAACTTTACCATGTCGTCTAACCGCGACATCGTTCCAGCGCCATATCGCGCCATCGACTCTCGCACCTTTGCCAACGGTTTTGCTAGCGCAATGCGCGATTTGCTATAGAAATTGTCGGCATAGCACACCAATTTTTCTTCATTGGTCAATGGCAACATGTCTCTTGGTTCCAGCGGAAGGCCTTGCTCTATGATTTCTTCTGCCGTCAAGCCGGCCCCTATATGGCGCTCACACACCAGCCCATGCCTCTGCAAGCCCATAGCGTCAAGTATCTTCTTTCCCTCTATGCCATGATGCAGATACGGTAATTTACCATAGCAATATATCGACGGAGCATTGGTGCGAAACACCCCAATGTCATGAAGCATCGATGCCTCATACACGAAATCTTCATCAATCGCCAATTCGGGCGACCTACGCGACAATGCCACCGCCAACTCTGCCACCTGCCGGCTATGAGTCAATAGCAGATTGTAGGCATCACTGCCCTTCTCATAATACTTACCTATTATATCTAAATAATCTATCATTACGCGTTATCCAATGATTCCCGACAACTGATGTTCCAAATCGGTTGTTGACATCTTCAGCCTTATTTCTCCCTTATATGCCATAGAGATATTTCCTGTCTCTTCCGATACCACAATAGCTATGGCATCGGTTTCTTGTGCAATACCCAACGCCGACCTATGACGCAAGCCCAAGTAACGAGGCAAACTGCTATCATGACTTACTGGCAAAATACAGCCCGCCGATGCAAGTTTTCCGCCTATCACTATCAACGCCCCATCATGCAACGGACTATTCTTAAAGAATATATTTTCTATCAGGCGTCCATTAATGTTAGCATCTATAAGGTCGCCACTCTCAGCAAAGCTTTTCAATGGCACGCTTCGCTCAATCACAATCAGCGCTCCCGTTTTGCTTCTCGACATGTTCATGCAAGCATGCACTATTGGCAAAATCCAACGCTTTTCATCGTTTTTGCCCTTGCTATGGCTGAATAGTTTTCGCAATGCAGGCCACTTGTTGTGCGCGCCCAATTCGTTCAAGAATCGCTTAATCTGATCTTGAAACAATATTACGAGTATCAGCAGTCCCATATTGATAAACTTATCCATGATACCGCCAAACATCTGCATATTTAGCACCCTATAGGTCACAAACCATAGCACGATAAACGACAGCACACCAACAAAGATGTTGAGTGTTCCCGACTGCTTCATAGCCCTATATAGGTAATACAGCATCGCTGCCACCAATAGGATATCTATTATATCTTTTATTCCAAAATCATACATATCGCTTTCTTATTTCTTAGTACGACCAATTATTTGTTGCACACACCAGTTTTGTGGCTTCAACAGCCTCCTTCACATCGTGAGTTCTTAATATCTGAGCACCATTCATCAATGAGATAACATTAAGAGCTGTTGTTCCATTCAACGACTCCACAGGGGTGCAGCCCAATGTGCGAAATATCATTGACTTACGCGAAATACCCACAAGCAATGGAGCATCAAGGGCTGTAAACTCTCTTAATCGCTTCATCATCTCAAAATTTTGACTGACAGTCTTGCTGAAACCAAATCCTGGGTCTATGACTATATCCTCAACACCTTTTTCACGAAGCATTGCCATCTTACCACGCAAATAGTCTATCACATCGCTTGTCACGTCGTTATAGTCTGTTAGGCTCTGCATCGTGGCTGGTGTTCCGCGCATGTGCATCAAGATGTATGGCACTTTCAGTTGGGCTACAGCATCAAACATACCTTCATCGAGCGTTCCTCCGCTCACGTCATTAATTATGTCAACGCCATATTCCTCCACACAACGTCGTGCCACATCTGCACGAAATGTGTCTACCGACACAACAACATCTTTACTGATGCGCTTTATGACATCCAAACCAACTTTCAGACGTGCACACTCTTCTTCCACACTGATCTCGTCGGCGTTTTGACGGGTAGAATATGCTCCAATATCTATCACATCTCCATCCTCTTGCAATATCTGCTCCACTCGTTTTTCGATATTTTTCTCATCGGTGTCCATACGGCTTCCTGAGTAAAACGAGTCGGGCGTGACATTGAGTATACCCATTATCCATGGGCGCGTTATCTCACGACGTTCACCATTGATTTTTATCTGAAAGGTTTGAAATCCACAATCCATTATTATTTCTCTATTATATTTTCACTACAAAAATAATGAATTTATGCTAACTTGACAACATCCCAAGCCATAATACCATTGCCGCCTGAATAGGAACTACATTTAGCCTCTCGCAATCAATATTGTGGCACCTCTTGCAATTCGGCATCCTTAACCACACCACTGCTCTTCACGGCACGTTTTCTTATTTTCTTTCTGGATTTTAGCGCTTTCACACTATCAGCTTGTGCCTTTGCAATGCTGTCGTGCATCAACTGCGCCTGCTCGGCACGGAGCAGCATTTCTTGCGCCACTCGCTCTTCCTCGCGACTACTGCTACACGACTTATACACTGCCGTACCCGACATTATAAATGCCAGTATCACCAATAGCGACAATGTACCAATACGTTCAGTTCGCGTCATAGCGAAAAACTCAGAGATCTTTTTCATATTCATTTCGCACATAAATCCATTATTTTCGCAATAAATATCAAGAGTATCAACAATGGGCTGATATACCTTATAGAAACTCTTAGCAAAGGCAAACTCCTTGTCACAAACGAGCCTCCATTAGTCAGTTCCTTGTCAATAAAATCCTTTGGCAACACCCATCCTACGTATATGCATATCAGCAATGCACACAGCGGAAGCAACAGATTAGTGGCAAAAGTGTCAAGGAAATCAAACACTGACATTCCTGCCAATTGCAATTGCGGCACTGCGCCAAGCGAAAGCGAGGATATAGGGCTCAACACAAACAGTGGTGCAACTACTATCACACAAGCCTTTTTGCGAGATATGCCAAACCGGTCGCAGATAAACGACACCGCCACTTCTCCAAGCGATATGGTAGAAGTAATTGCAGCTATTGCGAGCAACAAGAAGAATAGCGATGACCAAATCTGTGTGCCCCACATATTCGCAAAAATCTCTGGCATAGTAACGAACACAAGTGTCGTGCCCTCAATCTGGGCACTTCCATCCATATTGAAACTGCACACAGCAGGGAAAATAATCAATCCCATCAAAAAAGCCACCACAAAATCAAGTAGCGACACTTGCGTTGCAGTGCGCACAAGTCGAGAGTCTTTGGGAAAGTACGCCGAATATGTCACTAAAATACCCATACCCAGGCTTAACGAATAAAACGCCTGCCCAAGCGCATTCAATATCACGTCTGCCGAGATTTTACTAAAATCAGGCTTTAAGAAAAATTTCACGCCCTCCATCGAATTCGGCAACGAAAGCGATTTTGCACATATAATGAGTAGCAGAACAAACAACACTGGCATCAAAACATTTGATATCTTTTCTATACCTTTTTGCACACCAAGCAGAAGCACTGCAAGGTTTATTGCCAATGTAATATATGTCCAAATAATCGGCGAACCAGCCGAAGCTATCACATCACCCATCTTATTTGAGAAGAATTGCGCCGTACATACACTATAACCGTCATATAGTCCACCAGTGAGAGAATTCCACAGATAGCTCACGGTCCATCCTGCCACAACCAAATAATATGATAGTATCAGATATGACGCACATAGCCCTATCGCACCGGCTATCCACCACTTTTTGCCTGGTGTTAATGCCTTGAAATTGCCCACAGCATCTGATTGACCTGCCCGTCCAAGAGAGAACTCTGCAAGCATCACCGGGATTCCCAACACCAACATACATATTATATATATCATCAAGAATGCCGCGCCTCCATTTGCTTGCGCTTCACCAGGGAATCTCCATACGTTACCCAGACCTATCGCCGAACCAACAGTTGCCGCCACAAGACCTATTTTTGTTGCAAATTTCGCTTTTTCTGCCATTTTTTATACGTATTTCTATTTTTTATAAAAAGTTTTGTAAAATTACAAATAATAAGCCAAAACCACAATTATAAAACAATATCGTTTGCACTTTACCATATATTAATCACAATATGTAAGCATTTTGCACACAACGCTATTCATTACACCCGATTCCATGCAACTTTTTTCACCAGCATCGCATTATTTTCCCAATTATTTTGTGTATGTTTGCAATAAACTAAACAATTATTCACGAAATCAACATTTAGTATAGTATGAAATTAGCACACGCTATTAAGGTTATTCCTCCATGGATAACATCTATTTTGGTTATCACGCTTATCGCATACATTTCTCTTGACCCAAATCCGATGGACATCAACCGTATCAAATTATTTGCCGGAGCTGACAAAATCATACACTTCATTATGTATTTCACGTTATGCACCGTTTTGATACTGGATTATGCCAAAGCAATAATGCCACATCACACAAAACTCAGCTCTGAGGCTGCATTCACCACATTTGCATTCGCCTTAGGATTGACGTTTGAAGTACTCCAAGGCACAATTACAGAGGAAAGAGCTTTCGATCTCTTCGACGTAGTGGCAAATACATTAGGCGCACTTGCAGGTTTCGCAGTTTTGAAGGTTTGGGGCATGCACAAATTCCGAAAACTTATGGTGCCATACTACACCAGACGCCGCCATCACCGCCACCATCACAGCAACAATTAATCTCACCACCCTATAAGATTAGAGGGATGCAAATGAATTCTCATTCACATCCCTCTAATTATTATTTATTTCTTTCCCTATTTAGAACGAATACTTCAAGCCAATATTCAATACACATTGGCTAAAGTCCTTAATCAATTGGCCTCTTACCTCAAACACGGCTGCCACTTGGCTATTGAAGTTATATTCAAGACCACCACCAACATTCACGCCAAAGCGGTCCCATGTATTCACCGCCTTGTCAACACCTGGAACAGGCACAGATTGTGTCCAGTGTGAATATGTAAAGCCTACCAAAGGATAGAATTTCAAATCGTCAAACAATGTGGTAACCATTTCTATATTAGCATTTGCATCCCATGCCTTCATGCCATTGTTGCTAAAGAAATATTGCATCTCTGGGGCAACACGGAAATTGTCGGTCAAATTCACTTTATAACTTACGCCCAAACCCACTTGGTCAAACTTAGAGCCATACAAGAAATTCGCTCCCAACGAACCCATACCTGATGCCATTGCTGTTGCAGCGCCACAAATAGCCAATACTGCAGCTAAAAATAACTTTTTCATATCTTCTTTTCTTTATTATTTTACTTATTGTAAAATTACAACAAAAAACACAAAAGCGCTATTCAATTTTTCTATATTTCTATTCAATTAATTTTTTTTTTGAAATTCGTTTTCTCCGAAACGTTTCGCGACAAGATTATGGTCAGTGTTTGGATGGAAGTTCTTCAGGCGTATCTTCATCGCGTCGAAACCTACACCATACACTCCGTTAACGTTACTTTGTGTGATAAATGCGTATGGATCAATCGATTTCACAACGCGCATCACGGTCACACCTTCTATCTTACGGCACATCACCATAAGCATTTTCACTTCATCCTTAGTGAACCACCCCACACCATCAAACACAGTGCATCCTCTGTGAGCATCATTCACTATGGCGTTGGCGATTTCCTCCCACTTATCAGATATAATCAAGAACTGCATTGCCTGACGGTTAGTGTTAATCACCTGGTCGGTCATAAACGTTGCAAACAAAAGTTCCAAGAAGCCATACACCACATTATCGATACTATGGAAAAGGAACATGCTTGAGAAAATAATTGCGCCATCGGCATAAAGCAACATGCGGCCTATCGACACATTTGTTCGCTTATTCACCATTGCCGCAATAATATCTGTGCCACCCGAACTGCCATTATGCACAAATGCCAAGCCTAAGCCCATACCACACAGCACACCACCGATAATCACATTCATCATTGGATTGTCGGGAGCTACTATCGCTTCTGGAAATAATGGTTGCATAATCGACACACAGGCACTCAATCCGAATGCTCCAAATATCGATCGCATCACAAATCTACGGCCTACTATCTTATACGCCATAGCAAGTGATATAAAGTTAAACGCAAATATCACCGGGCCTACCGGAATGCCAAGCGTATAGTAAAACAATGATGCCAAACCTGTATATCCACCAATCACCACCTTCTGTGGCAAGATGAAAGCACAAAAGCCAAAAGAATAGATTATCAAACCAACGACAATCATCACATAATCTTTTGCCTCTAAATAAACGCGGTCTTTGATAGCCTTTATTGTCATAATAGTCTTAAGATTTCCTTAATATAAATGTGTTATATGTATATTATCTGCCTTATCGGTCATTAGATTTGGGTTCAACCAATTCTTGTGCGAAGTTAACCAAACTTTTCTAAATACGCACCCATTCCGACGTAATATTTTTTATCAAATAAATACGCTTTTCGCGTGCCATATATCTAAATAAAATGATTACCTTTACATTGTAAATTTTTACACCAACCTATATACGAAATATCATATAACTATGAGTTTAATTGTCAAACTATTATTATCATGCATCGCCATTGGCATCTCAGCATGGATAACACCTGGCGTGACTTTGCCAGAAATTAATTCTGGCGACGGCATTGTCACTCTCATCATCGTGGCCGTGGTTTTGGCCCTGCTCAACACCTTCATCAAGCCAATCATTAAATTATTGGCGCTTCCGGTCACAATGCTCACACTGGGACTATTCCTACTCGTTATTAATGCCCTCATTATACTTCTTTGCTCTTGGATTGTCGACAGTTTTGCCGTTGATGGCTTTGTGTCTGCATTCGTTTTCAGCATCATCCTCTCTGTTATCACATGGGTATTAAATAAGGTGTTCTAACGAGAATTCATTCTCTCGCGCACCACTACACTGACACACAGCATAGTACGTAAATCACGCACTATGCTGTTAATAATTTATATCAATTATATTTCATTATCTCCACACTAATTTGCTATCTTTGCCAATACAAAACTCTTCCCTATAACACAACAAGAATAATGAACGGATTCGGAAAACTATATTTCAGATATGGCACGATGGGGTCTGCCAAAACAGCCCTGCTGCTCACCACCGCATACAATTTCGAAGAACGCGGCATGCAATACATGTGTATGAAGCCTTCGGTGGACAATCGCGAGAAAGAAAACGTGATACAATCACGCATCGGCATCAAGCGCAAATGCTCGTGGATTTATCCCGACACCGATTTATACGAATTTTTCAAGCAAGTATTCAACGAAAAACTGGTTGTTGTTGACTGGATTCTTATCGACGAGGCACAATTTCTTTCGAGAGAGCAAGTCGACCAGTTGGCTCGCGTGGTTGACGATTTTGGCAGCAATGTGATTTGCTACGGCTTACGCACCGACTTTCAGTCAAAAATGTTTGAAGGATCTAAGCGCCTATTTGAAATCGCCGACACCATCGACGAAATCAAATCCACCTGCACATGCGGCCGCAAAACAATCATTAACGCCCGCATCGATTCAAACGGAATGGTAGTAACCGAAGGCTCTCAGGTGGAAATTGGCGGTGATGACAAATACATTGCTCTTTGCCGAAACTGCTGGAGAAACCGCAGAATACAATCTGCCGAACAAAATTCCCTTAAATTTGAATAAACAAAGACATTTGCAAAAAAATAATGGACGGATCCCATAAGAGATTCGTCCATATTTTTTGCATATATGCCAATAAAATGGCTCAGTGGAAATTTAGTGGGGATAAGCATAAATCTTTGCAAGTCGAAAGAGAAAGAATTTTTCATCAACGATACCCCTTAGTGATGCTCTGAAGGCTTTGATTTTCGCATTAAAGGATTCAGCTGCAGCATTAGATGATCTATTTGTATAAAAGTTAAGAA
>ERZ780141.324-NODE-324-length-37941-cov-5.404793_pt1 | contig 37941 bp, 31 predicted proteins | sample MGYA00433080_ERZ780141 | MGnify/ENA primary metagenome ERZ780141 (study PRJEB29588, sample SAMEA2154047) | human gut metagenome | biome: human gut; feature: human-associated habitat; material: faeces | place: Denmark | collected 2008/2010 ... | reverse complement strand
ATAACCAAAAGGGCTGACACCTCGTGAGAAGTGTCAGCCCTAATTTATGTTATTTGAAAAAGTTTTTACCGGACAGCAATAAAAACTTAAGAACCACCGAAGAGCAATGTTTGCTGCAGACCACACTTCCAAGCGACGAAATGTTCATTCTGCCACGCAAATCTGAGGCAAAGATGAGCGTTTGGGCACAAGACGGAGTGAATCGTGCCTTGTGCGACAACCTTATCGACGATGCCGTTCTCGGCTCAGACTACACTAAGCCTATTAGCCGAGAACAGATGCGCTCTATAATGACACTACTCGTGAAAGAGATGTGCGGCAAAGATGCTACTGCCGATGCCATAGGGCTCAACGACTCAGCATTGCCAAAAAGCGGCAACGTCACACGACAGGAACTGGCTGCATACATACGCCGCACTTTGCTGTATCTGGAGCAAAATTCCGAACTGGCTTATAGCGAATACGAATCAAAACTCTCAAAATATACCGACCAAGCACAGATAGCAGCTTGGGGCAAAGAGCCAATGGCATTCTGCAACGCATTAGAACTGCTTGACCCAAAAACCGCAACCACACTTGCGCCAAACGAGATTTGCTCCATCGAACTGGCTCTTGTCACAGCAGAACGCGCCACTATGGCACACCGCACAGGATGGTATCAAGTTGTAGCTCCGGGAGAAGTAAGAGACTTCCTTGCTCCAATCGGCGTGCGCAATAACTATACGTTTGTGTCATCATTCGGCAACTGCGATCGCATCTGGGCTTCGCGTGTAAGATATGGCATGTACAAGTATCTGCCAACCACAGAACCTTTCACAGGCTCACGCTGCTTCGTGGATGCAGAAGTTATGCACCCAATACGTGCAAAGATGGGCAAAAATTATCTCAAAGGCTCAAAAGACAACGAAGTATCGATTGACAAAATTGTTGGTGGCAGCAAGAAAGCCAAGAAAAAAGGCAAAGATATCATTAAGAAAGGAGTGAAAGGATTTATGAAAATCCTGAAATAACCACACTTCTATCCGACTTATTACGTCCATCGGCGGAATTAATTTAAGCCCAATTCGGTAATTATCACCGAATTGGGCTAATTTTTATTCTACAAGCCATATGCATTCACTTCACTACCTGAGGCTTTTGCTCAGGGGCATGGGAACTACGAATGCGCCATTCCTTTGGATATAGATTATTGGCTCTATTGCCGAGATTGTTGGCAAAGCCTATCACTGCCCCACCGTGGCGCAGCAGCACATAGCCTCGCGGCGCATCGGCAAGCACAACGGCTTCTCCTCGCATATACGCCACCGCTGTGGCATAGTCAACCTCCACCTGCGTGAATGCCTCAGCACACAACTCTGTGCTAAGGGCAAGCGCATGGCTCGGCACCAGATTTTTTCCCTTGATATTGCCAATAGTGATGCCGCTATGCAGCACCTTAAGTTTATCGTTAAGTTGGGCAATCTCTGCAGCAAACGCCTTTGGTAGCGCCACCACCTCATCGCCACACACACTTAGCTCATATTTATCTGGCTCGGCAATCCATTGGCGCGCAACCGCAGGAACAGGTTGTGGCTTGGCGCCGCCCTTCTGCTTGCGTGGCTTTTGCTTTGCGTTTTGAAGCTTCACCACACCATCGGGTTTCCTAAGGACGCTCAAAAACAAACCCTCGCCATCGATGCGATGTTGCAAGAATCGATAGCAATGGCACTTGCTATTTAGGGCATACATTATGTTCCAGTCATCATCAGGGGCAAGATCGATGCTCTCTGCGCCATATTTGTCAACGATATATTCCACAATCGCTTCGTTCTCATCCCTATTGTAGGTGCAGGTGCTATAGATAAGCAATCCGCCTGGACGCAGGCATCCCCAAACGTCATCAATAATCGAATGATCGCGCTGGGCGCACTCATCTACGAGCGCTCTGCTCCATTGCGCCACCGCCTCGTCGTCTTTGCGCATCATGCCCTCGCCACTGCATGGCACGTCGGTGGCAATCACATCAAAGAAGCCTTCAAGGGGAGCGAAATCGGCAGGACGATTGTGTGTCACCACACAATTTGCAGCGCCCCACTTTATCACATTCTCACGTAGGATTTTGGCACGCAGAGGCACTATCTCATTTGCCACTACAAGCGACCCCTCTGGCAAAGCCGAAAGGGCTGCGGTGGTCTTGCCGCCCGGCGCGGCACACAAATCGAGGTAACGCACTGCTCCAGTCACCACACGGCGTATGGCATAAGCAATAAACATCGACGAAGCATCTTGCACATAGTAGCGGCCCGACTGGAAGTCGGGGTCGAACGTAAACTGCGGACGCTGGGCAAGAGTTGCACCCTCACCGCACCAAGGCACACGCTTGGCTTCAGCACACACCTCCGTGGCCCCCTTCGCCCGATTGATGCGCACCGACACACTCGCGTCGCTATGCTCAATTGCCTGCACCAAGCGCTCCGCCTCATCGGGCATCAGCGCCTGTATCTGCTCTATAAATTCCTTGCTCAATGCCATAGCAATGTTTCCCTTTCTAAAAGCATAGCCTCGCCCACACAGGCGAGGCTACACATTATTGATATATTATGTGAGTTTTATTACGTATCAATGTTAGCATAAGTAGCATTGTCTTCAATAAACTGGCGACGTGGCTCTACATCTTCGCCCATAAGCATAGAGAAGATACGATCAGCCTCGGCAGCATCATCGATTTGCACTTGTTTGAGAATACGGTTTTCTGGGTCCATTGTAGTTTCCCACAATTGCTCAGGATTCATCTCACCAAGACCCTTATAGCGCTGAATCTTGATATTCTTTTCGTCGCCCTGACCATAAGTGTCGATGAAGCGTTGCTTCTGCATTTCATCCCAGCAATACTCTTCGCGCGCACCCTTAGAGAGTTTATACAATGGTGGAGTGGCAAGATAGAGATAGCCGTTTTCAATGATTGGACGCATACGGCGGAAGAAGAATGTCATCAGAAGTGTGCCGATGTGAGCTCCATCGACGTCGGCATCGGTCATGATGATAATCTTGTGATAGCGCAATTTGCTCAGGTTGGCTTCCTTTGGATCGTTTTCTGTGCCAATGGTCACGCCAAGAGCCTTAAACATATTCACGATTTCTTCGCTATCAAACACGCGGTGTTCCATTGCTTTCTCCACGTTGAGGATCTTACCACGCAAAGGCAAGATAGCTTGGAACATACGGTCGCGGCCTTGCTTTGCCGAACCGCCCGCAGAATCTCCCTCGACGAGGAACAATTCGCTATCTTCAGCATTGCGGCTTGAGCAGTCGGCCAATTTACCTGGCAGACCACCACCGAGCAATGGGGTCTTGCGAGTGACACGCTCACGAGCCTGTTGCGCAGCATGGCGCGCTGTGGCTGCAAGTATCACCTTTTCCACAATCACCTTTGCCTGCTTAGGATGTTCCTCAAGATATGTTGAGAGTGCTTCGCGGATAGCTACTTCCACAGCACCAATCACTTCCTTGTTACCCAACTTAGTCTTGGTCTGACCCTCGAATTGTGGTTCGAGCACCTTCACTGAGATAATGGCAGTGAGGCCTTGACGGAAATCATCTGGGTCGATTTTCACCTTCACCTTATCAAGCATCTTTGAGTCTTCGGCATACTTACGCAAAGTAGCACCAAGACCACGGCGGAAACCAGTAAGGTGAGTACCACCCTCATGGGTGTTGATGTTGTTGACAAACGACAACACATTTTCGTTGAATGTGGTGTTGTAAGTCATAGCCACTTCCACAGGGATACCCTGCTTCTCGGTGTTGATGTGGATAACATCGTCGATAAGCGGTTCCTTGTTAGATTCGATATAGCGTACAAAATCGTTCAAACCAGTTTCGCTGTAGAAGCGTTCGTAGCGAGGATTGCCTGCTTCGTCGCGCTCGCGCAAGTCGGTGAGCGTAAGCTCGATGCCGGCATTCAAGAATGCCAAGTCGCGCAGACGCATAGCCAAGGTCTTATATTCATACACCGTTTCGGTGAAAATACTTGGGTCTGGAGAGAAATATACTGTTGTACCATGACTGTCGGTATCGCCAATCACCTTCACTGGGGCCTTTGGCTTACCATAAGCATATTCTTGCATATACACCTTACCATCACGGCGCACCTCGGCACGCAGATAGGTTGACAGCGCATTCACACACGATACACCCACACCGTGCAGACCGCCCGACACTTTATAAGAACCCTTGTCGAACTTACCGCCGGCGTGAAGCACGGTCATAACCACTTCGAGAGCCGACTTATGCAATTTTTCGTGCTCATCCACCGGAATACCACGGCCATTATCTTCTACCATGATGCTATTGTCTTCGGTGATTGTCACGTCAATCTTTGTAGCATAGCCAGCCAAAGCCTCGTCGATAGAGTTGTCAACGACCTCACTCACCAAGTGGTGAAGACCCTTGGTACTGGTATCGCCGATATACATGGCAGGACGCTTACGCACAGCCTCCAAGCCTTCAAGCACCTGGATATTATGCGCCGAATATTCGCCTTGCCGTTGCTCCAATTCATCGTTTTCTTCTATCATATTGCTAATTCAATTTGTTTGCCCTGTCCACACCCATTACGACCGACGCGCTCACCGCGCCTTATAAGCCATTCTCGCTCGCCGTAACGGCACAGAAAGCCGTATGTGGACAAAATCCACACAAAAATAACAAAAATCGCTCAATTACCGAAATTTTTGCCTCACAATTATCCTTAAAATTGCGGGCATACCACACCTCAAACTATTCTTGCACACGGCACTACGTTGAGATAGACATAAATCTCAATTCGGGCATTAGGTCATAAATGTCCGATTTGGGTTTAATTACCTTATATATTCATCGACTCGCTGCCGTCCTCGCCATATTTGCCGTCCTTTGCCTCATAGATCACAGTTGGCATTATCACATTCACTGTGTGCCAAACACCTGCTGGCACCACATAGCCAAACATCCCTTCGGCCGGACACAAGCGTATGCGCTCGATCACCTCGCCGCTCTCGTTGTAAAGCACCTCTTCGAGGCAGCCCCTTAGCACGAGCACATTCTCATTGGAGTGCGGATGGCGATGCACCGGCACCTCGGTGTCGGGCATCATTGCATTCAGCATGCGCTGGCCACCATCGGCCTTCGATGTGCGCAAGTCAAAATTCATTCTGCGACGTTCGCATTTTGCAGCCTCTTGCATCAGGCTATCCAAGAGAGCATTGTCAAGCATCAACCCTTTCATAACTTTTCTGTGTGTTTATTCTTATTATTCATTTTCCTGAGCAAATCAGTCCTTATCAAGTACCTGATATTTGCTCACCTTACTCTTATATTCAGGCACTATCTCCTTCATTTTCTTCACTATAGCCATATCGTCGTGGGTGTATGACAATTGCAACAATTCGTCTTCGTTGGCTTTTGCTGTCTCATAGTCATATTCACGCACCTGTGCCACCATAATCTTAGGGTGTACAGTTGGCTTGGTGCCTTCCTTGTCGTTGAGCACCTCTTCATACAGCTTCTCGCCGTCGCGCAGACCTGTATATTTGATTTCGATGTCCTTTGCGCCCGAAAGTGCAATCATACGTTTAGCCAGATCCACAATCTTCACCGGCTTACCCATATCAAACACAAATATCTCGCCGCCTTTGCCCATTATTCCAGCCTCAAGCACCAATTTGCATGCCTCTGGAATGAGCATAAAGAATCTTACTATATCTTTGTGCGTCACAGTGATAGGACCACCATTGCGGATTTGTTCCTTAAACAATGGCACCACCGAACCGTTAGAGCCAAGCACATTACCAAAGCGAGTGGTTACAAACTGTGTAACGCCCTTCACCTTACCGTCCACGATGGCTTGATTTAAGCTCTGGCAATAGATTTCGCATATACGTTTTGAGCAGCCCATCACGTTGGTTGGATTCACTGCCTTGTCGGTAGAAATCATCACGAATTTCTTTGTGCCGTATTTCACAGCGAGGTCGGCAATCACACGCGTTCCGTTCACGTTGTTGCGAACAGCCTGTGCAGGATTATCCTCCATCATCGGCACATGCTTATAAGCAGCCGCATGGAACACATAGTGTGGGCAGTGCTTTGAGAAAATGTACTCCATGTGCACCTTATCGGTGATTGAAGCCACAATAGTTTCGCACTTGATATCGCCAAACTGGCGCATCATCATCAAGCGGATGTCGTGCATAGGTGTTTCGGCTTGGTCCACAAGTATCATCTCTGATGGCTTATACACAGCCACTTGGCGCACCATTTCCGAGCCAATCGAACCGGCAGCACCAGTGATGAGCACGCGCTTGCCTGTGAGCAATGCACCTATCGCATTCATATCCACTTCAATCTTGTCGCGAGGCAAAAGGTCTTCAATCTCCACCTCATGCAGGCGCAAGTGTGTGAAAGGAGTCTTGCCATCCCACTCTTCGGCGGTTGGCATCATCATTATCTTTATTCCGGCTTCCACCAGGCTTTCCACCATCTTCTCGTTGTCGCGGAACAATTCGCTCTTCAATGGCGACACAAACAACTTAACCACACCTTCATCCCTCAAATCTTGGGCGATCCTATCAGAATTCATCACCACCTTCTTACCCATCAAGTAGGTGTTGCGCATATCTTCAGAATCCGAGATGAAACACTTCAGCAAATAGTGGTCGCTCACCCTACTGCTAAGGCTCTTGGCGATGCTTATACCACCAGCTTTTGTGCCGTAGATTGCCACAGGAGTGGCAGCAGCGATGTTTATCGTATCAAAAAGATGCTTTGCCAACATACGTTCAAAGCCCATCAACAGAGCAGCACTGGCAAACATGCCCACAGCACCCTCCACATTTGGCATCACCACGCCAATATCGCTGAGACCGAAATGTCTTTGCAGCAGACCAAGCACACAGCACACAACCGATCCTATAAGCGAAACAAGGGACACGCGCTGAAGGTCGATAAACGTAGAGTAACGCAAGATACCCGAATATGTGTGGAATATGCGGAACAAAGCCACAAACGGAATCAATGCCAACAACGACCCGTAGGTGATTGGCCAGAAATTAGTGGCAAATTGCAATCCACCAAATTCAATATAGTGTCCTAAGTAACTTGAAAACACTACAATCATACTATCTATCGCCAATATGCACCAATATGGCAAAGTGGTTCTTCCAAAATACCAGTCAATTAATTTTCTTAGTGTTCTCATACAATCTACTTTCTTTAGTATATATACTTTTGCCAAATAAACAATACTTTTTATCTCTTATTTTCATAGGTCAAACATATACCCGTAGTCCATAAGCAATTTTTCTTTCTTTGCCTCTGCATTGCACAGCCAATCTCCGGCCGCATCTGCCATGCCAAGCAATCTGTCGATTTCTTGCAGCACCACAGCGCCAACCTTCTTCACCGGTTCAAACAACTCTGGCTTACGAGTAAACAATGTGGAATAATAGAAACCCATCTCCTCTACCACAAACATCAATTCCTGCAGCGCCCATTCTGTGTCTACGCTACCACTATTGACATCTTCCACGCTTCGTTTCAACAGCAGTTCCACATTCTCGGCTTGCACATCGGCATCGCGACGAGAATTGATAGGATGGAAAAAGCGGTCAATGGCCACCTGCCGTTTATCAAGTCCACGGTTTTCGGCGAGTCGGCGCTTTGTCATCTCCACGCCCACTTCCTCAAACTCCAATCCACGCAACGCTTGCTCAGCCTCATGCTCCATAGCTTCTTGGCAAGCATCATCAGCGCAGACTTTCTCAAAAACACTTTTGTGAACACCTCCTATAGCCACCGTCATACCACCGATATTCATCACCAACTTGCGGTCGCGATCGATGCGCACGATATAGCCCTCAAGCCCTGCAAAATCGCCCGATGTGATGCGTAGCAGCGTGTTGTTGTTGGCATAGTAGTGCAATGGGCGCAAGAGGAACCTCACATTGTCTGGTTTAGCCTTCGACACGCACATAAACGTGCGCATCTGGCTGTGAGGAATCCTTGCCACCTTGCCAGTGCCACAGTCCTTGCAGAGATAGCATTTCAGTCCGGCCTCGTCGATGCGGTGTTGAATCTCCTTAGCATCGCCTTGCACAAACACCAGTCCGCTTATCGTCTGCACCTCCTTCTTTTGCACTACACCCGAAGCCTTCTTTTTGAAAAACCTCACATGGGTGTGAACAAATATCTCAAAGTGCTCTTGTAGTTTCTCTTTTAGAACATCCACCCTGTAGCAGGGAACGTAGAGGTAACACCATTGCAATGCATCGCGATTTTGCTTATCGGCAGCAGCGTCGTGGCTTTGCGCAGTAGAGTTTCCAGAAAACTCGCGTTTTTCTGGCTCTCTGATATCCAAGCCTTTCAGCAGTCCAGAATTGGAGGTAACTCCTGATGTGCTCTTCGTTTCACACGTTTTCATAAACCGATTCTGCTTTCGATAAATTTTTTCGCACTTTCCCTTTTCATTCAAGAGACTCATGCACCGTCAATCTCGCGCCTAAACCATTGATTTACAATAACAATAGGCTAATATTACCCCCCCCTCAAGGACATCACATCCCGAAAGAGAAATACTATTTTTGCAAAGATATACATTTTTTTTGCGACAACACAAGGAATGTTTCAAAAATTTTTTACATTTCTTCACATTATTACATATCCTTAAATTCTACCATTACTGATTTTTCGGCCCCCTACGCTCACAACTGCTGATTTTCAACCTATTTATACCCTCACATTTTGCAAAAATATTCCGCAAAATTTGCCTCACGATTTACAAACAAACACAAAATCTCATTTGTTCGTCAATTCTACATCTACAAACTTATGCCCGATTTGGGTTCAATTTTTTGTATGTGAGTGCGATTTACACTAACTTTGCAATGTCGCAAGCCAATGGGCGTGGTGTGCCCTGTCGTCAGCGGCAGGTTACATATCACCAGCAAGCGACAACCAAACAACATTATGCAGATGGAATTCAGAACAATAATTAAAACTGGCGAAAACCGTGGCTTAATCACCCACAACGAGCCTATTATGCTTATGGGGTCGTGCTTCAGCGACAACATCGGACAACGCATGCGCACTGCCATGATGAACGTCGACATCAACCCTTTCGGCACCATCTACAATCCTCTCAGCATAGCATCCTCCCTGAAGCGCCTTGTGGAAAAGCGTCCCGTAGACGGCAACGACATCTTTCAAGCCGGCGGGCTGTGGAATAGTTTCCTATTTCACTCACGATTCTCTAAATCCGACAAGATGCGCGCCATCGAGGGAATGAATCAACGCATTGAGAGTGCCCACAACCACCTCAAGCACGCCCGTGTGCTCATTCTCACTTTGGGCACCGCTATGGTTTATCGTCTACGCGCCACCGACACGGTGGTGAGCAACTGCCACAAAGTGCCTCAACACCAATTCTCGCGCCAGATGGAGAGCATCGATGGCATGACAAAGGCCCTTGCCGATGCCATATCTTTGCTGCGCAAGTTCAACCACGACCTGCACATCATCGTCACCGTGAGCCCTATCCGACACATCGCCGACGGTCTTGCACAAAACCAACTGAGCAAGGCATCGCTGCGCGTTGTTGCCGACAACCTCACCAAGATGATGCCTCAATGCGTAACATATTTCCCAGCTTATGAGATTATGCTCGACGACCTGCGCGACTATCGATTCTATGCCGCCGACATGGTTCACCCAAGCGACGTGGCTATTGAATATATCTGGCAAACATTTCAGGCAACGTTCTTCGACGACCGCACATCACAAGCCGTGAGCCGATGCGAGCGCGTGAGCAAGCGCTTGATGCACCGCCCGATCACCGACAACCGCGACGCCATCGCACGATTCAACACCGACACCCGAGCCGTGGTGGCAAACCTCGTGAAGGAATATCCTTATCTGGCTGAAAACCCGACGATAAAAGATGTCTTTATGATATAGTCTATGAAATATACGATTTCAAAAATTGCTTCTATTCTTTGCGCCGACACTGATTCTATCAAGACGCCCGACGCAGAAATTTCTTACCTGCTCACCGACTCTCGTTCGCTCACTTTTGCGCAAGAGACGCTGTTTTTCGCCATCAAGACCAAAAACAACGATGGGCATAAATACGTGGCTCACCTGCATCAATTGGGTGTGCGCAACTTCGTGGTAGAATCTACCGACGGGCTTCCTGCCGACGCCAACTACATCGTCACCACCAACACCGTCGACGCACTACAACGCCTCGCTGCTTATCACCGCAGCCGATTCAACATCCCTGTGATAGCAATCACCGGCAGCCGCGGCAAGACGTGCGTGAAAGAATGGCTATACCAACTGCTCAACGCTGACTATCGCATCGTGCGTTCGCCTCGCAGCTTCAACTCTCAAATCGGTGTACCTCTTTCGTTGTGGGAAATCAACGACGACACCGACATCGCCATCATCGAAGCCGGCATATCAAAACCTGGTGAAATGGCTCGCCTCGAAGCGATAATCAAGCCTACGATGGGCATCATGACTGCACTCACCAGTGAGCACGGCGAAAACTTCACATCAATGCAGCACAAAGCCTCGGAGAAGGCCATCCTGCTCTCGCATTGCCAAACGATAGTGTTCGATGCCGACAATTGCACTATGATGCAAGCCACCAAGCATCTATCAGCCACAAAAGCGCTTTGGAGCAGAAACAACAACCCTGAGGCAACGCTTCAAATCACTCACTCATCGGCTCACAACCGCGTCACCGAAGTGAATTACACCTACCAATCGGCACAACACTGCATCACTATACCTACAGTGAATGTCAACCATATAAGCAACGCCATCAATTGCTTGATGGTGATGCTACAATTGGGCATCAGCCCCGAAACTGCCGCGCAACGCATTGCCGCTCTCACTCCGGTGCGCACTCGCATCAACGTGATTGAGGGCATGAACGGATGCATGGTGGTGAGCGACAGCTATCCAAGCGACTTCAATTCGCTCTCTGGCGCGCTCGACTTTATGGCTCGCCAACACACTCCATCGATGAAGCGCACTGCCATAATCAGCGACTCGGCCGACGAATCGATTGACCCTCAACTTGCCTACGCACAGATGGCGAGTCTGCTTGCCAACCGCGGAGTGGAACGCATAGTGGGCATCGGCAACGTCATCGGCAATTATGCCCACTTGTTTGCCGGAGAAACTCGCTTCTTCAACACCACTGAGCAATTTCTCGACTCCATGTCGCCAAGCGACTTCGAGAACGAACTGATCTTGGTGAAAGGCGCTCCCGAATATCATTTTCAACTCATAGTGGATATGCTTGAGGCAAAGCTCCACCAGACTGTGATGGAGGTCAACCTCGATGCGCTATCGAGCAACTACAATTTCTTCCGCTCGCTCCTGAAGCCTACCACCAAGATTGTGTGCATGCTCAAGGCTTCGGGCTACGGCGCTGGCAGCTATGAACTCGCGCGCACCCTTGAAGACAGCGGCGTGGCTTACATAGCCGTAGCTGCACACGACGAGGGAGTGGACCTGCGCAAGGCTGGCATCACTGTCAAAATCATGGTGCTTAACCCGCGTGTGGAAAACTACAAGGCAATGTTTGCCTACAACCTCGAACCAGAAGTATATGGCATCGACGAATGCCGAGAAATCATACGAGAGGCTGAGAAATACGGCATCACCGACTATCCAGTACACATCAAACTCGATACCGGCATGCACCGCCTCGGCTTCCTCAAGGAGCAACTACCCGAACTGATAGAATTGCTCAACAGCCAGTCGGCAATACGCCCAGCAAGTGCATTTTCGCACCTCTGCGTGGCAGATGAGCCGGAACGCGACGCCTACACTATGCAGCAATTCCAATACTTCGACGAATGCTGCGAGATGCTGCAGGCAAGCACCAAGCACCATATCCTGCGCCACATTCTCAACACCACTGGCATAGTTCGCTTCCCTGAGCATCAGTGCGACATGGTGCGATTGGGCATCGGATTGTATGGTATCTCCACTACCAGCGACGGCAGCGAATCTGCCTTGATGCCAGTTTCGTCGCTTCACTCGGTGATTATCTCCATCAAGGAATGGGGCGAAGGCACAACCATCGGCTACGGCCAGCGCGGTGTGCTCAAGCGCCGCTCACGCATCGCCACCATCCCAATCGGGTATGCCGACGGCATCGACCGCCACTTTGGCAACGGCAACATCAGCATGTGGGTCAACGGCACGCTCTGCCCTACCGTGGGCAATATCTGCATGGACGTGTGCATGATTGATGTCACCGATGCCACTTGCAACATCGGCGACAATGTGGAAATCTTCGGCGACCACATCCCTGTGGAACGTCTTGCCGAGGTGCGTCAGACCATCCCATACGAAATACTCACATCAATATCAACCCGCGTGAAACGAGTGTATTTCCGCGAATAACCCACACGCAATGACTATTAGCGACGACGACAAACGATTTATGCAGATGGCGCTCAACGAGGCGCGTCTGGCTGCGCAAGCCGACGAGGTGCCAATCGGGGCCGTGATAGTGAGCCACGGACAAGTAATAGCCCGCGCGCACAACCTCACTGAAACGCTCACCGACATCACTGCCCATGCCGAGATGCAAGCCATCACCTCTGCCACCGCTATGCTTGGTGGCAAATATCTGGTTGACTGCACCATCTACGTCACCGTGGAGCCTTGCCTGATGTGCGCCGGAGCTCTGGCTTGGAGCCAAATATCACGCGTTGTCTATGGCGCGCCCGACGACAAACGCGGCTACCACACGTTTTGCCAATCACCATTCCACAAGAAGACGGTGGTGCAAGGCGGAGTGCTTGCCGACGAATGCGCAAGCATTATGACCGACTTCTTTAAACAAAAAAGATAATTACAAGTCAAAACAACCATCAATAACAAAACAGAGACACAATGAAAACCATGCTTAAAGTAAAGAGTGTTATCGTGCTACTTGTGCTGCTGCTCACTGCACCAGCATTTGCACAAAATGCCCAAGTGAGTGAAGTGCAGGTAAAGGCTTCTAAAATGTCGGCACCTGTGAAATGCACCATCATCCTTCCGGAAGAATACACCGACCCAGATTGTCAAGAGGCTCAGTACCCTGTGCTATATCTGCTTCACGGATATGGCGGCAACAACAACTCTTGGGTACAGAAGAAGGAAGACCTTCCTGACTTGGCTTCGCAATACAGCGTAATCATCGTTTGCCCCGACGGTCGCAACAGCTGGTATTGGGACTCACCTGTCAACAAAGAGTCGCAATACGAGACATTTATGACCAAGGACTTGATTGAATATATCGACAACACCTATCGCACTGTGCCTGAAGCCGGTATGCGCGCCATCACCGGATTGAGCATGGGCGGACACGGCGCTCTGTTCCTCGCCCTACGCCACCCCGAACTATTCGGCAGCTGCGGCAGCATGAGCGGCGGCGTTGACATTCGCCCTTTCCCAGAGAAATGGTGCATGAAGGATGCCCTTGGCGCCTATGAGACAAACAAAGAATTGTGGGAGAAGAGCACCGTAATCAATCTTGTTCCAGGCCTTTCTACCACTCAAAACATCGTGGTGGAGTGCGGCGTCGACGACTTCTTTATCACCGTCAACCGCAACTTGCATAAGGCTCTAATGGATGCCAAAATCAAGCACGACTACACCGAACGCCCTGGCGCTCACACCTGGGACTTCTGGTGCAATGCCATCGACTATCAACTGCTATTCTTCAGCAAGGCTTTCGATGCCTACGCTAAGTGATCACACTACTACAACACAAAACTCCATATTATGCCGCCCCATCGCTGAGGCGGCATTTTTTGTGCCTCATATTTATCATTTTGATAGCGATAAATGAATTTTTAACAAAAATAATTTGCAGTATAGCAGTGTATTTATCTAAATTTGCATCAATTACGTGGCACTTTGCCATTTTACACACCATTTCATCGTATGTAACATGAATAGCAAGCCGAAAATTCTGATTATTTACACCGGTGGCACAATCGGTATGATTGAAAACCCTATCACCAAAGGGCTTCAACCTTTTGACTTCTCACACCTTATCGACAACGTGCCTAAAGTGAAAATGCTCGATTACGAAATCGACAACATTCAGTTTGAGCCTCCAATCGACAGCGCCAACATGAACCCAGAACATTGGCGCAACATCGCTCGCGCCATTGAGGAGAATATCGATGCTTACGATGGATTTGTGGTGCTACACGGCACCGACACCATGGCTTTTACGGCTTCGGCTCTCAGCTTTATGCTCGAAAACCTGCAAAAACCGGTTATCATCACCGGTAGTCAATTGCCTGTAGGCGAGGTGCGCACCGATGGCGAGGAAAATCTTATCACCGCCCTGCAAATTGCCGCTGCAAGCAACAACTTAGGCGAACCAAAAGTGCAAGAGGTGGCAATCCTGTTTGACAACTACCTGTGGCGCGGCAACCGCTCAAGCAAAGTGAGTGCCAACAACTTCAATGCCTTCAAGAGTTCAAACTATCCTCCATTGGCAAAAATCGGCCTTGATCTTCACTTCAACGAAGAAGCCCTATTCCGCACCAACACTAAGCGCCCGTTGCAAGTACACTACGAGATGGACACCAACGTGATGTTCATAGAGATGTTTCCGGGCATCACCGAAGCCAACTTGCGATATATGCTCAATGCGCCCGACGTCAAGGGAATCGTGCTGAAGACCTACGGCGCCGGCAACGCGCCTTCTGAGGAATGGTTTACCAATGCCATATCAGATGCCGTGAATCGTGGCATCGTGATAGTGAACGTAACGCAATGCGTGAATGGTGCAGTAGACAGTTCGCTCTACGAAACCGGCAACACGCTCTCACGCTCTGGCGTGATTAGCGGTCACGACATAACAAGCGAAGCTGCCATCACCAAACTCATGCACCTATTCGGCATGGGCCTGCCTGCTTCTTCTGTTAAGAAATATATGGAATATTCTATCTGCGGAGAGGCCACTATTTAACACAAATCAGTGTGTATTCCCTCGTTCTGTCACGCGGCAATATCGTGTGATAGGCTATGCTCTCCCATAACCGAAATCACCGCTTCTCTCCTTTTCAGAAATGATAACGCCCCTTGTTGCGTGTAACCTTGCCATACTCTATGGCGCGCGCAGGGCATCGGTGAATACAACTCAAGCACATCTCACACCGGCCATCCCATTGGGGCGTTGCATCTTCTGACATCTTCACATTGCCCACGGGACACACCTTTGAGCACAATCCACAGTGTGTGCATTTCTCACGGTCAACCTTAAAGCCCTTGTCGCTCATGTAAAAACGGCGGAATAGCGGATACACAAGTCGTGATTTCAGCCTTGGCATAGAGCCCACCATCACGTCGCAGACACAGCTACCACTCTTCACCGCAGCCATAATCTCATCGATGCGCTTTGGCGCCGCATCGCGCTTGGCATTCTCCACCGACTTGCTATCCACATCAAAGCCTGGCAGCAAAATGTAGTTGTTGGGCATCTGCACCGAGAACGCCGCTTGGCACTCAATGCCTCGCAATGCCTTGCGCCACATCGCCACGGCTTCACCCACCTCATCGCCACAGGTAGCCACCATATAGCTATAGGTATTGCAGCCATAGCCATGTAGCACCACTTTAGAGGCAAACTCCACAGCTATCGGAGCCGGCCCCCACGAGTAAACAGGAAACACCCAGCCCACACGCTCACCCTCACTGAGGGTGTAGTCGTAATCGGCATGCGCCACCGCATCGCCCATTTTCACCAATCTATCGCCCAAGCGTGCAGCCAATTGCTTTGCCACATACTCCGAGTTGCCCGTACCGCTAAAGTAGAATATCATCGCTGAATGTAGTTTTTCGTTACAAAATTTTCAGATTATCAGTGTATTGTGATTTGTGTTGCACCGAAGCCATATTCCAAGAAGCTGGCATCTTGAGCAGTGCAGCGTGGGTAGCGACGCTTCAATTCGTCGAGCAACGCTTTGCGAAGCACTCCCTCGCCCTTGCCGTGGATAAATATCAGCTTAGTGCCAGCATGCTTCATGTTGGCATCCATTGTTTCGCGGAATCTAGCCAATTGATAAGTGAGAATATCCGTAGGGCTCATTCCGGCTGTGGTATCCACCAGTTCATTGATATGCAAGTCAATCACAGGTATTTCGTTGCGCTTTTTCTTTTCAACAGGCTTATGTGTAGGTTTGTCGGCAGCGCGCTTTATGCGCATTGCACGCTCCAATTCGCCACTATCAATCACGATTTGCTTCACAGGAACATCGTTTTTCACAATGTCGAGCGCTATCACAGGCGAGTCGAAATACTCGTTGTCGTGGAAGCAATGCAAGCGGCAGAATTTCGAGCCATCGAGACGATGTTCCACCAAGGCTGGATTTTTCAATGCGAAAGGTTTATCTTGCTTAAACGCCAAATACTGCACTGCCACGCGGCCCATATCATTCACTGCACCGAGAGGGAATTCCTCAAGCAAAATCTGGATATTTGGCTCCACAATGCCGTTGTAACGCACTATCCATTTTCCCTCCTCATCGCTGCGAGTCATATATGTGAAATAGAGATAGTAGTTGCTATCGTTCACCAGATAGGCATAGAATGTGGTGGTGTTAAGGTGCTTGATTTCCTTTGGTTCATAGGCAAGCACCACGTTCAACTTTTCGCCCTCAGGAGTTTCCTCCACAGGCAACTCTGGCTGATAAGAAGGCGAATACGACACTGGCGCAGGCACTTCCTTGCTCTTCTCCTGCACCAATGGGCGATCGTAGGCAGTAGGACGCGATTTTGCCTCTTCCACTACCACCAATTCGTTGATTAGCGCCGGAGTTTCAAAGCCGTCCTCATCTTCAACATACGCCAATTTACCCTCTATTCGTGTTATGCGGCCGCCGCCCACCTGATTGAGGAAGCGCACCTTATCATTTACCTTTGCCATATCTATTGCTATTTTTTATTTTTCGTAATTTATTTTGCAAGCCCTTTCACTCAGCCTTGCATAGTGCAAAGTTAGCGATAATCATCGGTTTTCTCGCATCATACCCGCTCCTAAAACGCACCGCCCGCCCGGCAATCTGCCCACGGCCCTTCAGCCATGGAAACAGTTATACTTTTTTCACATTCGCCACACTTACAATTTGAAATATTTATAGTAAATTTACGGTCAAAACTTTTGCACATGAACCTAATTTACCGATATATCGCTACCATTTTTGCAATAACACTTACACTGTCTACAGCCAACTCAAGCACCGACAGCCGAGGCGTTGTGGCAGACTCCCACTCCCTCTTGAAATATCAAGACATATCAAAAGACGTGCATTTCGGTCATCGCCACGCACAACGCTCTGCCGACGATATCGACATCATAGTGATTCACTCTTGCCACTACGCCAATGTCGACTCGTTCAGCACCGAGGGCTGCATTAAGCAATTTCGCAAGCACAGGGTGGCTCCGCACTACCTGATTAGTCGCGACGGCACGGTGATAAAAATGGTGGACGAAAACGACATTGCGCTACACGCCGGACGAAGCACATTGCCTGGCACGCAACGCACACACCTCAACAAATCATCGATAGGCATTGAGATTATCAACACTCGCCACACCGGCCCCACATATCTGCAATATCACGCTCTGCGCCAACTGGTGAAAGACATCTGCAGCAGGCACAACATACGCTATGTGGTTCGCCACAGCGACATTGCACCCGGAAGGAAGGACGACCCTTGGTGCTTCAACTGGCAACGTTTCCAATACGACGTTCACCAGTCGATGGCTTATCTGCAATTCCCGACTTCAGAGCCCACGCTACTGGCTCATCACAAGCATTAACCCAATTCGGGCTAACCCAATATCAGCACCACGGTGAGCAGCACCGTGAATATGAGCATAGCACGCGCCGTGCCGCCCAATAGCGGATTGAGTGCGGCTCCATCGCTATGCGTCAGGCGCCACCAGTTGGAAGTATGTATCATCAGATACGCCACAGCTGGCAACATACACCACCACACATGCTGCATCATCAGTCTGAGCCATAGCGGCGACAACACGCTGATGGCAACAAAGCCATTTATCAAGTATGCCGAGGCGGCAAGTTTTCTGCCAAATATCACCACCGAAGTGTGTTTCCCGGCATCTATATCGTCGTTCACGTCGCGATAGTTGTTGACAAGCAACACATTCACGCCCATCAAACCTATCGAAACAGATGCGAGCACAACAAACGGATTAAACTGGCCCGACTGCACGAAATATGTGAGATTTACCGGCACAAGTCCGAAAAAGATAAACACAGCCATTTCACCAAGCCCGTGATACGACAGCGGATATGGCCCGGCGCTATATGCCAAGGCTGCCAGCGCTATCACCACACCGGCTATCAGCAGCCACCACGGACCATAGAACAACAGTCCGCAGCCCACGCAGCATGCAGCCACCAAAGTGCCCACAGTGACCCACTTGAGCGTGTCGGGCTTGATATCACCCTCGGTGACACCGCGTCGCGGACCCACACGACCTTTTTTGTCGGCACCTCGCAGAAAATCATAATATTCGTTGGCCAGGTTGCTCACTATCTGAGCAAGTAATGCAAACAAGATGCACAGCACTGCCGGCTGCCACATAAATTCGCCGAAATACCATGCCAAAGCGATGGCTATCACCACACCCGACATCGACACCGGCAACGTGCGCAGCCTTATCGCTTCAATCCAAATCTTTACTTTGTTCATTTCTTATTATCGTTCTTCTTTTGCTTCCCGTCGTCTTCCACATCGAAGCATCGCATGATGGCATTTCTGATGACGGCCGATTCCGGACCATCGTGACGGAGAATTCTTAATATCGTGTTTAGATATGCCTCCTTGCTCACCAGGCCGCACAATTGTGCCACGCCGCACTGCGTGAGCATCGTCTTCTCGTTGAACACCTTCAGCACATTGGCATAATCGGCAGTATCGGCATATCGCTTAAACTTAGCGCACAAATCCTCATACATCTCGCGCGGCTTGATCTCGTTGATTAGAAATATCATGTGCTTCTCAAGCGCCGAGATATTCTCAAATCGCTTGTCGATGCGCACCTCCACATTGCGTTTCACGCGGTGACGCACATGCTCAAGCGCCTGATCGGTCTGCATGGCGCGAAACATATTCACAATATTGCGCTTCACTCTGGCAAACACCTTATCTTCGTCTTTGTGGCAGAAACGTGCCACGGCACGCACCACATCCTCCAAGAGCAGTATGTTTTCCACCTCTGCCACATTTGGCACATACACCCGCTTTGCTCGCAGGTAACTCACCTCGCGCTCGTCGCGGCGGTCGCGATCCACTATGCCTCTGCCATCAAGGTTGTGAAACGAACGCAACTCATTGAATGTGCGAGTGGCTTCAATCACCTTGTTGCAACTGCCCATTGGCTTCACCGTGTATTGGGTGAACACCAGCGGATACAATTTCGAATCGATGCTATGCACATTGTCGCCCTCAATAAAGAGAATTGGTTTGCGGCTGCCGAGCAGGTCGTAATACAGTTCGTCATTGAACGTGTCGTTAGGATTCAGAAACTCATAGTCCCACGACTCCTTCTCTACGTCGTAATTCTTAATCCAAATGCACGTGTTTGCTATGCGCGACGAGGCAAACTCTATATCGTGTGTGCCATACACAAAAGTGCAGTCGGGGCGCATCTCCTCAATCACATTCCACAGGCTCTGCATGATGCTTCGGTGTATGAATGTCTCTGGCGAGTCAACATATATCATGGCATCTTGCGGAGCATAGAGCGTGGCGCCGATATAATATAATGCGGCCTTCTCACCATCGCTCAAGCGCAACGTGCCGTAAGGCTTATCGCCGCTATCGTTGGTGAAGAGCAGGCGACCGCTCTCACGCAGAATCTTGTTGCGCGGAAATATGGCTTGCCAATTATGCACCACATCATCCAGTTTGGTGTGAGGTGGTTCAATCTCGGCACCATCAAGCCGCAATCGGGTCTTATAAGCAAGCAGTTCCAAAAACTCGTCGCTCATGAGCATCACCATAAGCCGCTCAAAGTCGGTGCTTGCCTTGCCGCCCACGAGTGGACTTTGCAAGAGTTTTCGCTCATACTGACTCTCTATGCTATTCGGCATAGTATCATGAAAGGTTTCCGAGAGGATACCCTTTAATGCCGACATTTTATACGCCTTGTCGCCAGCATCCTGCAGCATTTTCTGGCAGAAGCGGCTCTTGCCAGCACCATTGGCACCTATCACAGTCACTTGACGGGCATCGTTGAGAAGCAACGGTTCGCCCTCACTTCGTTTTGGCAATTTTATCATCATAGCGTTTCTAATTTATAAGCCCTCCACGAAGATACATCTTTCCGACGAGTATTTCAACAGCCCTTGCAGAAAACTGCGCCTTTTCGACCAATTATTTTGCCTTTTTGTGGAACGAGTACGAGCATTTTTCTTTACCTTTGTAACGTATTACAAATTAACGCAAACGACTACAAACATACTTTTATACATAAATTCATTATGCAACAATTGGTAGAACGATTTTTGGAATATGTGAAATTCGACACTCAAAGTGACGAAAACACCAACCTCACTCCATCCACTCCCGGACAAATGGTGTTTGCCAATTACCTCAAAGGCGAACTCGAGAAAATGGGTCTTAGCGAAATCTCGCTTGACGACAATGGCTATCTGATGGCCACATTGCCTGCCAACACCACTCGCCAAGTGCCTACCATCGGATTTATTGCCCACCTCGACACCTCTTCCGACATGAGCGGACACAACGTGAAGCCTCGCATCGTAGAGAACTACGACGGAAAGCCTATCACGCTCAACGAAGAAAACAACATCGTGCTTAGCCCTGAGCAATTCCCTGAATTGGAACATTATGTGGGTCAAGACCTCATTGTGACCGACGGCAACACGCTGCTCGGCGCTGACGACAAAGCCGGTATCGCCGAAATCATTTCGGCTGTGGCTTACTTGCAGCAACACCCTGAAATCAAGCACGGCAAAATACGCATCGCTTTCAATCCTGACGAAGAAATCGGCCTTGGTGCTCACAAATTTGACGTTGAACGCTTCGGCGCTGACTTCGCCTACACTATGGACGGCAGCGAAACAGGCGAATTGGAATTTGAAAACTTCAACGCTGCTGTAGCAAAGGTGACTTTCAAAGGTCTGAACGTACACCCTGGCTATGCTAAGCACAAAATGCTCAACTCAATCCGTGTGGCAAACCAATTTATCGCGATGCTTCCCCGCTGGGAAACTCCTGAGCACACCGAGGGATACGAAGGTTTCTACCACTTGATTGGCATAGAGGGAGGCGTGGAATCTACCACCCTAACCTACATCATCCGCGACCACGACCGCGACCACTTCGAACGCCGCAAGAAGGAACTCGAACACCTCACTCGCAAAATCAATGCCGAGTTCCCTAACTGCGCCACTCTGGAGATTCGCGACCAATACTACAATATGCGCGAAAAGATTGAACCTGTGATGTATGTTATCGACATCGCTAAGCAGGCTATGGAGAATGCAGGCATCGTGCCTAAGGTGCAACCTATCCGTGGCGGCACTGACGGCGCTCAACTCTCATTTAAGGGTCTACCTTGTCCTAACATCTTCGCTGGCGGCATGAACTTCCACGGACGCTATGAATATGTGTCAATCCAAGCTATGGAAGCCGCACAACGCACCATCGTGGAAATCTGCAAACTCGTAGAACAACGATAATCATACACTATCACCGATAATATGCGGATGTTGAGCCCCAACATCCGCATAATTTATTTTGCCACATCCATTAACCCAATTCGGGCATTAGGGCTTGGTAGGATTTCGGAGTTTTAGAAGCGCAGATTTTGATTGCTTTTTAATGAGTAATAGCGAGCCATTGCGAATTAAAAACAAGCAAAAGATGCCTTATAAAAACCGAAAGGCTCCAAGCAGTAAAAAATAATTCACATTTTACGGTCTAACGACCGATTTGGGTTTAACCCATATCAGCCATTAGAAGTTGGGGAAAATAACACTTTTGCATCATTTTAATGCCGTATTAAAACGATGCAGATTAGTTAAAATGAATATGTTTAATCTGACAGGATTGCATCGTGTAAGGCTGTTCTGGACCAGAAAAACCGTGGTGGCGATTACTGCAAGATGGCATTGAGCATCTCGGCACACACTTTGCTACCGCCTCGCGCCGGGTGTCGTATATAGCCAATCGTCATGCTGTCGGCGGCTTTTCGGCCCACGCCATACATACGCAACCCTGGGAAGACCGTTTGCAAGGCCATAAGCACATCAATGCCGCAGCGTATTTCCTGCTTTGTGGGCGTGCGGTTGGTCATCGGTTTCCCTGCAAGATGCGGGTGAAAAGGAAAGATATTCCACATCAGCGGCAACTGCTGCTTATGCTCGAGCACGCTCCATATCACCGACGCGCTCGCCTCGGTATGAGGCTCCTCACTATATATGCCATAGCCTCGGTTGGCAAAAAAGGAGTTGTTTCTGATATTCCATTCAGCAGTGAATGGTATGCCAGTAAGGTAACAGCCATGCACCCCAGGCGCCTCGCCCACAAGCATCACCTCTGGCCTTAGGCATTGCATCTCGCTAAGATAAACACTCAGGTTGCTGCGACGCAATCGCGACAAAGCGTCGTCGCCAGCATACAAGTTGCAGCTGTCGGCAGTAGGCGGCGTCATATTGCTGATATATTTCACAAATTCTTCTACACTCATACTTTTCTCCTCTTTAGGGTTAATGCAAAGATACTACATCTGCACCCGACACGCAAACCTCATCCACTTCGGTTTCTAACTTTGCCATTTCGCCATATTTGATTAATTTTGTGATATGAACAACGAAGCAAACCATAGCACCACAAGCCACATCAGCGACAGCGACCGACGGGTATTGCAATTTGGGGCTGAAGTAATGGCAAATCTGCCTTACGACCCCAACCCCGATCAGATGATGCTCATCGCACAATTCGGCAGATTTATTTTTCATCCAGCCGACGATGCTATGTTTCTTCTTGGCGGTTACGCCGGCACTGGTAAGACCTCTATGACCGGTGCAATAGTGAAGACCCTCACCGAGCGAAACATCAAGTGCATGCTACTTGCCCCCACGGGACGCGCCGCCAAGGTGTTCACCGAATACTCTGGGCATACAGCCTACACCATCCATCGCAAAATATATCGCCAAGATGCCTACGGATCAAGCGGATTCGGACTTGCCGACAATCGCCACACCAACACGTTTTTCATCGTCGACGAGGCTTCGATGATTTCCAACAGCCCTGGCGATGGGTCGGTGTTTGGTACAGGCCGCCTGCTCGACGACCTCATCCACTACGTGTATAGCGGCATCGGGTGCCGCCTGGTGCTCATCGGCGACCGCGCACAGTTGCCTCCTGTGGGGCAAACCGACAGCCCTGCCCTGAGCCGTGCCGTGCTGCAAGGCTATGGCATGACGGTGTATGAGTGCTTCCTCTCCGACACGCGCCGCCAATCAGCCCACTCCGGAATCCTCGGCAATGCCACTCTGCTGCGCAATATTATGATGCAGCAATCGCCGCTGCAAAAACCCGTGCTGAATATCTCGCAATACACCGACATACAATCCATCTCAAGCGAATTTCTTCTCGAAAAGATTTCTGACTGCTACAGCACCGACGGGCTGGGCGAGACGATAGTGATCACGCGCAGCAACAAGCGCGCCACACTATTCAACCTCGGCATTCGCAATCAGATTCTCTATCGCGAAGACGAGCTTGTGAGCGGCGACATGCTATTGGTGTCGAAAAACAATTATTACTGGAGCGAGCAATACAGCGAAATGGATTTTATCGCCAATGGCGACATCATGCGCGTGGTGAAGGTGCATGGCGAGACCGAATCGCTCTACGGATTGCGCTTTGCCGACGTCACCGTGGAGTTTCCCGACCACGACAACCTTGAGATGGACGTGAAAATCGTGCTCGACGCGCTGGTGAGCGATGCCCCCGCGCTAACACGAGCACAGAACGAGCAACTCTTCAACGATGTAGTCAGCGAAATGACTGGCGACAAACGCACCCGCTACAGGGCTCTGAAAAAGCACCCCTACTTCAATGCCTTGCAAGTGAAATATGCCTACACAGTCACTTGCCACAAGGCTCAAGGTGGCCAATGGCAAAACGTGTTTATCGATATGGGTTATATTGCCGAAGAGGCATTTGCACAGCTCGATTTCTTCCGATGGCTCTACACCGCCATCTCACGAGCCAGAAAGCAAGTGTTTCTCATCAATTGCCCATTGGAGAGCACCTGACGCCTGCCCCACTATCACTCCTTGCGCAAGTTCTTGCCTTTGCGAGGAATGTGTATGTGCATCTTATCGAGCTCGAAACGAAGATTGAAGTTAAACGGAAGCAACGATATCACCGACGAAGCGAAGGCACAGATCATCAATCCATATCCGATATTAAATCCCACGCCTATGCCTACATAGTTGTAGACATCTGGCATCTGCATCAGCACCATGTGCTTGGCTGCTATATAGAAGCCAAGGCCTGCAGCCACCAGCACAGCCACCACAGCACCCCAATAGCGATGCTTCAGGCAGTTGAATGCTATGGCGCAAAAGCAGCTTGCAAAGGGCAGCAATGCAAACAGTTGCTTCCACAAATCGCCCGATTCGCTTATCGCGTGTGATGAATATGCGAGACCGGTAATGCCTCCCTCAAATTCTACATTATAAAATGGTAAAAACACATACACCACAAGTGCTGCCACAAGAAATATGTTGGTAATAGTCTTCATATAATTTTCAGTGTTATATCAGCGCAAGTTGTCCCATGCGTTCACACAAAGCCCTACGCCTCAACCTACGAAGTTAGCAATTAATACGACACCAAGCAAACCCCACACTCGCTTTTTATGTTTTTTTATCGCTTTGCACATCGGTTCACCATCCATTGTGCAGTGTCCAAATAGTTATATGCATTTTATGCTCATATATCTGCCGAATTGTTTTATCTTTGTGTTTTGATTATTGATAGTATAAACTTTTCACAATCATTTTTGCATGGACAACGAACTCAACGCATATTCGCAAGACCCCGACATACTCATCAGCACACGTCACCTAACATTCATCAAAAGCGTAAACAAATATATCCACAACGACTCGTATGATGAACTGCGTGGCGCGCTCACTTTTGCGTTTGTCACCAAAGGCAAAATGAAAGCCACTATCAACAACATTCCCATCATGGGCAAACGCCACGACTTGATAGTTTGTCCGCCAAACGTGATTCTTCACGAGAGCGAAATCAGTCAAAATTTCGACGCGCGAGTGGTGATACTTTCCAGCGAATTCTTGCTGTCGATTATCAACAACGAGCGCATCAAGTGGTCGAACATATTCAACAGCCATAGCCGACCCATTATCCACCTCGACAAGGATTTCCTCAATCTGCTCGACAAATACGAGAAATTCATTGTCACCCGCTTGGCAATGCCTCGCGGCAAGGCATTTGAGGCGGTCATCACCCACTTCACTCTTTCCTTGCTCAACGACTTGGTGTGCTATGTAGACACCAACAACAACGCAGACGACAGCTTCCAGCAAGTGCCTGTGCGCCAATGCGACATTCTCTTCAAGCGACTTATCACACTGGTCGGAAGCAGTATCAACAACGAGCCGTCGCCCAACCGCTCAATACAATTCTATGCCGACCGGCTCAACGTGTCGCCAAAATATCTCACACACGTTTGCAAAGTATGCTCTGGCAAAACCGCCAAAGAACTCATCGACAGCTTCCTTATCAATCGCATTGAGTATCTGCTCCTGCGCTCCGACCTGTCTGTAAAAGAAATTGCCATGCAACTCGGCTTCCCCGACGTGTCAAACTTCGGCAGATACGTCAAGTCTAAGACGGGTTCTTCGCCTCGCTCCATCAGAGCAAATGCCGGCAAATAATCGGCCTGCCACCCATCTGCGCCGCCAAGGCGCGTCAAGTTAAATAGTCAAAAAACAGCATCGGCTGGCATACATTTTCCTACATAATTACTAACTTTGCGAATGATAAAGTTCCGACGGTCGGTCAGGCCTCGTTCCGGACTCTCGATGTGGCATACTCCTCGCATACCAGCGATGGCAAGTGTGTCATAGATTTTTATATGATTGTGTGATGATAAAACGATTCTACATACTTGCGCTTATCATAGCCGTGCTTGGTTTTTCAGGCATTGGCGATGCCGCCTACGCAAAACGAAAAGCTCGGGGCAAAAAACAGCGCACCGAACGAATCGACGGCATCGACATCTCTCACCACAACGGCCTCATCAACTGGGGTAAGGTGACACGCGAACACCCCGACATCAAGTTTGTCTACATCAAGGCCACCGAGGGCGCCACGTGGACCGACTCAAACTACGAATACAATCTGAAGCACGCTCGCAAGAAAGGCATCCTTGCGGGAAGCTATCATTTCTTCAACTACCGTTGCGATGCCAAGACGCAATTCAACAACTTTAAGCGCAACGTAGATGCAAGTCAACAAGACATAATTCCAATGGTGGATTTCGAGAAATACGGTTCTGAAAAAAATGCCACCAAGGCGGTGAAGCAACTGAAATCGTTCTGCAAAATGGTGAAGAAGCACTATGGCGTATATCCTATGATTTACACCAACGAACGCATCTACAACGACCTGCTATGGAAGGATTTCGGCAATTATCACCTGTTTATCGCCAAATATAAGAAGCAGAAGCCTAAACTGAAGGGCAATGCGCGCTACACGATATGGCAATACAGCGAACGAGGCAAACTGAGGGGCGTGAGCGAAAACGTCGACCTCGTGCGTTTCCACCCCGATTTCTCTGTATATAGCATCACTTATTCATCAAAGAAAAAGAGAAAATGAAACACCTCATATCACTCATATTCCTATTCACAGCACTATGCGCCTCGGCTCAGATACCGCACATCGAAGACCGTGGCATAGAGCCTGGCGACGACAAATCGCTTGCCGACAACTACGACGGCATCGACGTATCGAAGTATCAGGGCGACATTGATTGGGCGGCTATTGCCAAGAACAAAAACATCAAGTTTGCCTATATCAAAGCCACCGAAGGCGCCACCTACGTTGACCCTCGTTTTGAGGAGAACATCGCCGAAGCACGCAAGCACGGCGTGAAAGTGGGTTGCTACCATTTCTTGCGCAGCTCTTCATCCATCGCCGACCAATTTGAGAATATGAAGAAATACGTTCGCCGTAATGAGCAAAATCTGGTGCCAATGATCGATGTGGAATCAATGGGCAAATGGAATCAGCAGCAACTCGTAGACAGTCTCCACGAATTTGCAGTGCTTATTTATGAGCACTATAAGTGCGCCCCTATCATCTACACCTATGTAAACTTCTACAACCGCAATCTCTCCGACCTGTTTACCAACTACCCTCTCTTCATAGCACGCTATACCGACACAGAGCCAGAATTAAACGACGGCACACGATATGTGATATGGCAATTCACCGAACGTGGCCGCATCGACGGCATTCGCGGCAACGTAGACCTTAGCCGCTTCGGCAACGGATACACCGTACACGACATCTCAATAAAATCACAGCACATAGTGGGCACCACCGGGCTAAACATCAAAGCCAAAGACCTCGTGCTCGACCAATCGGACATCAAGGTTATCACTCCTCCTAAATTCAAGTCGGAGGTGAGCGAAGACCGCGCCCAAGACCTGCTCAAGCTCAAGCGCCAGCAAGCCGAAGAGGAAAAGCGTCTGCGCAAAGCACGCGAGAAAGAAGAGAAACGCAAAGCCAAAGAGGCTGCCAAGCGCGCCGAAGAAGAAGCTAAAGCTCGACGACTGCAAGCCGAATACGAAGCCCGGCATGGCGCAACGGCCACACAAAGCGATGTGCAGCAAGACGACGAAACACAAGACGTGGAAATCAGCACTAAAACACGCTATGTGAAGTCAAGCAAAAAGAGTTCCGAGAAATCAAATAAATCGATACGTTTCTCTACACGCAAGCGAAGCGACGACAACTAAACAAAGCACCTGAGTAATGAAACGAATAGGCATATTATCCGACACCCACTCCCTTTGGGACGACCGCTACGCAAAATATTTCAGCGGTTGCGATGAGATATGGCACGCCGGCGACATTGGCGACCTCACCATCATCGACCGCCTTGAGAAAGTGGCGCCTGTGGTGCGCGCCGTGTATGGCAACATCGATTCGCAAGAGGCTCGCCGACGATTTAAGGAGATGGAAATATTCACAACCGACGGCGTGAAAGTGGTGATGACGCACATCGGCGGATACCCTGGGCGATATGCTCCAGGCATCAGAAACCGCCTCGACCTCTCTGCCCCCAACGTCTTCGTGTCGGGACACTCCCACATTCTCAAAATCATGCCCGACCGCGAGTTTAATCTGCTTCACATCAATCCCGGTGCAGCAGGCAAGCAAGGTTGGCAGACCGTGCGCACACTGGTGATAATCACCATCAACAACGGCGCTGTCACCGATGCCGAAGTGATAGAGCTCGCCGAAGAAAAAGTTAAGCTAAAGTAAAACATCAACATAACTATTATGAAAAATATCATTTCTCGCATAACTAACTTGCGCGTAGCATCATTTGCCGCCACTATCACTCTGTTGTTTGCCCTCTCGGCATGTCACACCACCGAAGAAAACTACAAGGCTTCTTACGACAAAGCCGTGGAGAAAACCAAAGAAGGCATTGGTGCCGACACTTACGCAAAAATTGTTGCCGAACAAAACCGCAAAACCGACGTGGTGAACGGCGACTCGGTGCGCATCGTGCCTCGCTTCGTGGCTTGCATCGACATTGCCAAAGACCAAACCAAGCGCTACAACGTGGTGCTTCGCCAATTCAAGCAAGTGGTGAATGCCCGCTCTATGCGCGACCGCCTCAAAAGTGAGGGCCACAAATCCTATGTGCTCCACTACACTAAGGAAGACCTCTACTATGTGATTGTAGACGCATTCGACGACCGCGAAAGCGCAGCCAACTTTATTCACAACGCCAAGAAACTTGTGAAAATGAATATTCCGCTCGACAATCTTTGGATTCTCGAGAAACTCAATTGAGCGCAATAGCATTTTGCGAGAATTAAATGCTATCTTTGCATTTGACGCCTACATTGAGCCGATGCTCCACACTTTCAAGCGGACTTTGGCGATAAATGGGCGCCACGCAATCTATTGTTTTCTCAACTACTCGAAACTATGAATAGAGACACGGCTTGGTTGGTGATAATACTTCTTCTTGGGGCTAACGCAATAGCCGCACTATGGCGCTATAGCGGATTGGCTCAAGACGAACTGCCAGGTGCAAACACCGTGTATGAGCAAGCCATGCAACCCACCGAGAAGGTGACAAAAGCCGAGCCTGAGAAAATCATCCCCGACGAATTTAAGGAAATCAACGATAAGGCTTTCTTCCGCTATACAGCCCCTTTAGATTCGGCTTCTGGCACACAGCACTACGAATACTGCGCTCGTTATGCCAATCTGCAATGGCCAACATCGGTGAACGGCGAACTCAATATCATCAATCTGCACAAGGCCCTCATCAAAGCCCTTTTCGACACTTCGAGCGACAACATCTATCTTACTCTCGAAAACAACTTGCACACGCCAGTGTTTAGCCACGGCAAAGCCGAAGCAACGTCGATTAGCGCCATTCCAGAAGACACGCCAAACGCGCACGTCTACCGTTCGCGCCACATACTAAGCGTGTATCTCACCTCCGACCGCCTGCTGGAGTATGAGGTGCGCATCTATTCCAACACCGGCACCGACAGCCCTTCTGCCGAAACCGACAGGCACACCTATGTGGCTTTTGACCGCCAACGCTCTCGCGTGCTAAGCACCAGCGATGTGATTTCTGACACACAAGCAGTGCTTGCGCAAATCAATGCCGAGATTGACCACCTCAACCGGCGCGGAGCTAACCTCAAGCAAGCCACAAGAATACCGAATTTCCGCATCGAGCGCCGACGATTGAGATTTATTTTCCCAATCGGCGAGATCAGTTATAGCAGCAACAAAGAGACCACCATATCACTCTCTTACAAGCAACTGCACGACAATCTCTCGGTATATTTCCTCGATATCATAAACAACAACGACAATTACTCAATCTCACAATCATCATTATAATGCTCACACCCGAAGACTTCGATTCGCTCAAGGAATTTCTCGACAAAGAGGCTCATCGCATCAACACCACCGACTTCATCGCCAACGATCCGGTGCAATTTCCACGACGCTTCTCACGCCTTCAGGACATTGAGATTGCGGCAATACTATCAGCCACCATCGCGTGGGGCAACCGCAAGATGATTTGCAACAATTGTGAGAAAATGCTTATGCTCATGGACAACGACCCCTATCATTATGTCATCGACCAAGAGTATGAACAACTGCCCGACATGAACATACACCGCACATTCTTCGCACGAGACTTGCGCTATATGCTGCGCGGATTTCATGCCATCTACAAGCAGCACGGCTCACTGCACGATTTCGCCCTACACAATTGCGTGGGCGACTGCAACGCACCAGCATGGCGATTGGTGGAACTGATGCAGCACCAATTCTCTGAAGCCAACGGCGGAGCAGCCAACTCGCGCTGCCTGCCCACCCAACTGCGCAACACAGCCCTAAAGCGCATCAACATGGCTCTGCGCTGGCTCGTGCGCAACGACGGCATCGTAGACATGGGCGTATGGACAGCCATTAAACCATCGCAACTCTACATTCCGCTCGACGTGCACGTGGGCGACACAGCAAGAGCACTGGGCATCATCGACCGCCGCGCCAATGACCGCCGCACTGTGGAAATGCTCACCGATGTGCTGCGACAAATGCGCCCTGCCGACCCCGTAATCTACGACTATGCCCTATTCGGCATTGGCATCGGCGACAAATACCTCCGCCCCACCATCGAGTGACATTTCACCCTTTTATCAAGAAATATTCGTATTTGCAAAATTCTGTAAAATTTTTCGTTTTCTTATTCTGCGTATTTCACGATTAATTAGTAAGTTTGTAATTACGTTGCACTTTACGCATAGCAGGCAACAGATTTTACACATTTACGATAAACACTCTTTAATTTTTACGCTGTAATCAGATGGAAACAAAGCATTATACAATGGAGCAAGAAGAACAAATGGTGAACGAAGCATATAAGGTGCTCCGCGACGGATATTTAGCTAGCAACCATCGTAAGAAAGTGGAAATTATCGACCGCGCCTTTCATTTTGCCAAGGAAGCACACAAGGGCATACACCGCCGCAGCGGCGAGCCTTACATCATGCACCCAATAGAAGTGGCGCGCATCGTGAGCCAAGAGATTGGTCTGGGCTCCACATCCATCTGCTCGGCTCTGCTACACGACGTGGTAGAAGACACCGAATACACCGTAGAAGACATTGAGGCTCAATTCGGCAAGAAAATCGCCGAAATCGTAGAAGGTTTGACAAAAATCTCTGGCGGTATCTTTGGCGACAAAGCTTCGGCACAAGCCGAGAACTTCCGCAAGCTGCTTCTCACCATGAGCAGCGACATACGCGTGGTGCTCATCAAGATGGCCGACCGCCTGCACAATATGCGCACCCTCGGGTCGATGTTGCCAAGCAAGCAATACAAAATCGCTGGCGAAACTCTCTATATCTACGCTCCTCTTGCTCATCGCTTAGGCTTATTCGCCATCAAGACCGAACTTGAGGATCTCAGTTTCAAATATGAGCATCCCGACGCTTACGAGAGCATCAGCCAGAAAATCAAAGAGAGCGAGGCTTCTCGCAACGACCTTTTCCAACGCTTTTCAATTCCAATCAAGGAAGACCTCGACAAAATGGGTCTTAAATACGAGATGAAGGCGCGTGTGAAATCGATTTATTCGATTTGGAACAAAATGGAAGCCAAGCGCGTGCCATTTGAGGAAGTTTACGACCTCTACGCTGCCCGTATAGTGTTTGAATGCCCTAACGAAGCCGACGAAAAACGCATCTGCTGGAACATCTACAGCGCAATCACCGACCATTACCGCCTGCACCCCGATCGCACCCGCGATTGGATAAGCACTCCTAAAGCCAACGGCTATCGTGCCCTTCACCTCACCGTGATGGGTCCTGACGGCAATTGGGTGGAAGTGCAGATTCGCAGCCAACGAATGGACGAAATGGCTGAACGTGGCTTTGCTGCCCACTGGAAATACAAAATCGGCGAAGGCGAAGAAGAAAACGAACTCGCCATATGGCTTCAGACCATCGAAGACATCCTCAAGAATCCAGAACCTAACGCAATAGATTTTCTTGACACCATCAAGCTCAACCTGTTTGCTTCGGAAATCGTGGTATTTACCCCTAAGGGAGAATTGATAACCCTGCCAAACGGCGCATCTGTGCTCGACCTTGCCTACACCCTACACTCCGAGATAGGCAACCACTGCATCGCCGGCAAGGTTAACCATAAGCTCGTGCCGCTCTCTCACAAATTGCAGAGTGGCGACCAAGCCGAGGTGCTTACATCAAACTCTCAACTTCCGCAGCCTGAATGGGAATCATTCTTAGTGACCGCCAAAGGCAAGCAGCGTCTGCATGCCGCCTTGCGACGCGGACACCGCCACGTGGCAGAAGAGGGAGAAGCGCTATTGAAGAAATTCCTCGAAGACAACGGCTTGGACTATAGCACCACCATCACCCGATTGGTGAACAACCTCAGTCTGCGCAACGCCAACGAACTCTGCTACATGATTGGCAACAACGAATTGGCTCTCTCTGAGCAGTTGCTCAAGCAGGCACGCAAATCCAGCAAAAGCCTCTTCTCTAAGATATTCCGCATAGGCACTAAGCAGAAAGAAGAGCCTGAAGTGATAAAGTTTGAGGGTAAGGTAGACCCTAAGATTGTGTATCAACTCACCAACGTGAACGGCGTGCGAAATTACACTCTCGCCGACTGTTGCCACCCAATTCCTGGCGACGACGTAGTGGGATTTGTCAACCAAAACAACATCGTGGAGGTGCACAAACTCACCTGCCCTAACATGATGCGACTCAAGAGCAGCTTCGGCGGACGATTGCTGCAAACTCATTGGGACGATCATTCTACAAAATTCCTCGCGACAATAGAGGTGACCGGCATCGACCGCATGGGCATATTGCAAGAAATCGCATACCTCATCTCCACATCTCTCATGATAAACCTTCGCCGACTCGACATCAAGGCGAACGACGGCGTGTTTAGATGCGAATTTGATGTGCTCGTGAGCGACACTAACGTGGTGAACCAACTATGCAAGCGCATGCACCAAGTGCAAGGCGTGAAAAGCGCTACACGAATGAATAAATAACATTCTTGATTATGGTAAAAATCAACTTTAACATACGCCGAACCACACTCATCCAAGCATTGCTCTTGGTGGGTGCAATAGTGATAGTGACACTGTGCTTGCCACACGACAAGAAGTTTCACTACTCCTACAACATTGACAAGCCGTGGGAATACTCGCTGCTCACAGCGCCTTTCGACATTCCTATTGAGCTTGACACCGCCACTGCCGCACATCGCCGCGACAGCATTATGCGCAATTTTGTGAACGTGTATCGTTTCAACGCAGCGACATCATCCACGCAATTGAAACGACTTGACCAGACAATACAGAAATCGCGCATGTCAAGCCGCGAACGCCTATTGTTTGTGCGACTGCTCAACAGCGTCTACGATCGAGGCATTGTTGACAACGCCACCTATGAGCGAATCGTCAACGGCAACCTGCCATACGTGCGCCACGAAGCCGACGACCACACCATTGAGAATATCCCTACCGACAATTTCATGTCGGTGCGCTCGGCTTATGAGCATATCGACTCTCTTGCCGCACACAACAATCTGCGTGAGAGATTCAGCCAACTGCGCCTCAACTCCTTCCTGCGCCCTAACGTAGAGGTCGACTCTACCCGCTCGTTAGACCTGCTGAAAGTGCGTCTGCAAAAAGAACTCGCGCCTATTGGCATCATCCAGAAGGGTGAGCGCATCATAGACCGAGGCAGCGTGGTGACACCGCAAGTGGCATCGGCTCTCAATTATATGCGACAAGAATACGAAGCCAGCGACGAAGGCCGCCAGAAATCAAACTACTATATCACAAGCCGCGTGGCAATAATCACCATATTGCTGCTTGTGCTATATGTATACCTGAGCGTATTCCACACCGACATCTTCTACGACGTGCGCAAACTCACATTCGTGATGTCGCTACTCACCTGCTTCACATCGATATTCTTCATTGCCATAAGCTTTGAGCCTGTCAAGACAGCCTATATTATGCCATTTGCGCTTGTGCCGATAGTGATGGCTACGTTCTTCGACTCGAGCTCGGCAATCGTGGTTCACACCGTGGAGGTGATGCTTGCCTCAATCGTGTCGACCTACTCTACCGACCTCGTGCTTATGCAATTCGTTATCGGCATCGTGTCGGTGGCTTCAATCCAAGAGATGTCGCGTCGCTCACAATTGGCACGCACCGCTATTATGGTGTTACTATGCTATAGCATCATCTACACCGCATTCTTCGTGATGGAAAAAGGCACAGTCAACGGCATCAGCCGCTTTGTGTTCTTCTACTTCATACTCAACGCCATTTTCCTCTCGTTCAGCAACTTGCTCATCTTTATGCTCGAGAAGATTTTCGGCTTCACCTCATCGCTCACGTTGGTGGAACTCACCGACCTCAATCAGCCATTGCTGCGACAACTCTCCGATATGTGCCCTGGCACTTTCCAGCACGCCATGCAGGTGGCAAACCTTGGCGCAGAAGCCGCTCACCTGATAGGTGCCAACGTGCAACTGGTGCGTGTGGGCGCTATCTATCACGACATAGGCAAAATCAAGAGCCCTAACTTCTTCACCGAGAACCAGCGCGGCGTGAACCCTCACAACGTGCTCACACCTGAGCAAAGCGCTTCAATAGTGATACGCCACGTCACCGACGGCCTGGAAATGGCGGAAAAAGCCAAATTGCCACAAGCAATCAAAGACTTCATCCTGCAACACCACGGACACGGTTTGGCACGATATTTCTACACTCAAGCTTGCAATCAACATCCCAATGAATATGTCGACCCAGAGCCATTCACATATCCTGGCCCTAACCCACAGACCCGCGAGGCGGCAATAGTGATGATGGCCGATGCCACAGAAGCTGCATCTAAGAGCCTCACCGACCATAGCCGCGAGGCAATATGCGATCTAGTGAACAAGATTATCGACGGACAGATTGCCAATGGTTTGCTCAAAGAAGCGCCTATCAGCTTCCGCGATGTGGAAATCATCAAGAACACATTCATAGAGCGTCTTGGCACTTTCTACCACATGCGAGTGAAATACCCCGACCAGATTAAGAAAAAATCTGATGAGCCACAGGCCAAAAAACCTGCTGAAAATGCCGAACAGCCTGCTGCTACCACTGAGGTAAAACCAAAACTTCCGGCGGCAGAACAGCCTGAAGAAAAGAAGGATTGACGGCAAACGTTTTCTTAATTTTTTATAAATAATATTATCACATTTTGCATGATACTATCATCGATATATTGCGATTCAGTAACACTCTCCACACACCAATTTTTAGTTTTCCTAATAATAGGATTGCTGTGTATGGCCACCGCAATACTTTTGCTGTTTAAGCCCAAATTTCCGGCAGCAGTGGTTGGCTACATCGGACTATTAACCTTGCATGCAAGCACCTATATCTACCTAACAACCAACGCATTGATATTCTGGGGAATTGCTACCGTAATAGTGGGAATTCTGCATGCGATGTTGCCAAAAGGCGAGCCAGCCAACTCGCGAGCATCAAACATCTACATTGCATGGGCAGGTTTAGCCGGCACCGTGTTGGGGCTTGCCATTCACGCCAACGTGATGGTGATTGGCAGCATTATCGGCACTTTTGTGGGGCTTTTGGCCTACACCCGCACGCCAAAAGGCGCTTGGCTGAAATTTCCTACTTTCACATTTATTCAGTACTTTTGTGCTAAAGGTTTATCGGCAATCGTGGCGTTAGCCATAATGGGCATTGCCCTTGAGGGATTTATCGTAAAATGACTCCACCCCCTCGGCCGTGGTTTTTAGTATAAATTATTGAACAAAATGAGGTATTTCATATTCACAATCATAGCCACGTTTCTGGTGGCAATATCGCTGCCATCAGTGGCACAAAAATTTGAAATCAAAAAAGTAAACTTCGATAGCATACGCATTGACACGCAAAATCCAAAATCGAAATACTTTTTTCCGAAACTCATCAAGGAGTTTCAGAGCAACGACACCACAATGACGCTTGACCAATATCGTCATTTCTACTATGGATATGTGTTTCAAGAAGACTACAATCCATTCCGCGAATCGCCATTCTCCGACATGATCGAATCGCTCTACTACAAGAAGGAATTCACTCGCGCCGAGTGCGATACAATAGAGAAATACGCCGAGTTGTCGCTCAACGACAACATCTTCGACCTCCAGCAGATGGAATTTTATATCTTTGCACTCAAGCAAAAGAAGAAATATGCTCGCGCAGCCATACGTCAGTATCGCCTCAACCACATCATCGCCACTATCCTATCGAGTGGCAACGGCACTGCCGAGAATCCTTGGGTAGTAACCTCTGCCACACACGAATACTACATCCTCAACAAGCTTGGCTATGTAGCCACTGAGCATAAGTCGTTGCCAAACAACATCGACTATATTGCGGTGAAGAAGAAACACGAGAAATCGCCAGAAGGTTTCTATTTCGACGCATCAAAGATTATAGAGGTGGCCGACCAGAAATTCGTGGAATAAGCCCACACTCTATCACTCTACACAACAACAAAGCAACATTATCACTACACGATGAATATCGACGACATTCGCAACATACGCATAGAGGATTTTGACTATCCTCTGCCCGACGAACGCATAGCAAAGCACCCATTGGCTGAACGCGAAAAGTGCAAACTGCTATATTTTCGCGACGGCGACATCAAGCAATATCAGTTTAGCGACGTTCCCGCGTTGCTCCCAGAGCATAGCATGCTCATCTACAACAACACCAAGGTTATCAACGCACGTCTGCGCTTCCGCAAGCCAGGCGGTGGTGCCACTATAGAGATTTTCTGCCTTGAGCCTATCGACCCCGTCGACTATGCTCAGATATTCCAGACCACAAGCAGCTGCACATGGCTATGCCTTGTGGGCAACTCTAAGCGTTGGAAGTCGGGCGACCTCACCCAGACCGTAAACATCAACGGCGAAGACGTGACCCTCGCTGCCACTCGCGGCGAACGACGCGGCAATGCTTTCTTGATTACATTCTCATGGGACAAGAGCGACGTAACATTCGCTTCGTTGCTTGAGGCTATCGGCGAAATACCTATCCCTCCATACCTCAACCGCGGCACCGAACCAAGCGACAGCTCCGACTATCAGACCGTGTATTCGCACATCAAGGGTAGCGTGGCTGCACCAACTGCCGGATTGCACTTCACCGACGGTGTGCTCGCCGAATGCGACCGCCGTGGCATAACACGCCGCGAACTCACCCTGCACGTTGGTGCCGGCACATTCCAACCTGTGAAGAGCGACACCATTGGCGGACACGACATGCACACCGAGTTTATCTCAGTGCCTCGTCAACTCATCATCGACATCATCAACGCCACATCGCCAATTGTGGCCGTAGGCACCACCAGCGTGCGCACTCTTGAGAGCCTTTACTACATCGGCCTTATACTGCATCGCAATCCCGATGCCACCGAGAGCGACCTCTGTGTGGGGCAATGGATGCCATACACCGAA